>ERZ773359.239-NODE-239-length-75046-cov-56.340388_pt1 | contig 75046 bp, 67 predicted proteins | sample MGYA00374955_ERZ773359 | MGnify/ENA primary metagenome ERZ773359 (study PRJEB29098, sample SAMN04486028) | biogas fermenter metagenome | study: EMG produced TPA metagenomics assembly of the Biogas fermentation microbial communities from Germany - Plant 4 DNA1... | reverse complement strand
ACAATTAAATTGTCTTTTAGCTTTTTCATGTTATACCCCCCTATTACTTTTTAATATAAAAAATAGTTATATATTTTATTTTTTTGTTATCACCTCCATTTTTGTATGATTTTTGGCAATCTGAAAGTGAAATCCAAGGAAAATATGGTCAAATCAAAATTAAACACTTATTTTTTGTTTTGATTTAAACTATCACTTCAATTTTTTGAAAATAAAGTTCTTTATTATTATTTTAACAAATTATGTTATATATTTCCATATTAATCATACTTTATGCTATTAATATTATTTTAGTAATTTATATCATCTATTAACTTTATTTATATTGCTATATAAAATAAAAAAGGCCTGGTTCTACCAGACCTGTATTGAAACTCTATTAAAAATAGTTATGATCTATTAATTATTTTTTTAATAATTCCATTAACTCTTCCTTTGAAAAATTGTATTTGGTATTACAAAAATGACACACTACTTCAGCTTTTTCATCTTCCTCTATTATTTTTTTCAATTCTTCATTACCTAAGCTTATTAATACTTCCTTTATCCTATCCTTACTGCAGTTACAGTTGTATTCTAAAGGTATCTTATCAAGTATCTTTACCTCAAATTCTCCAAACAGCTTTTGTAGAATATCCTCTGCACTTAACCCCTCATCAACCAATGTTGAAATAGGAGCTGCATTTCTTATTATTTCTTCAATTCTATCTATTTCATCATCCTTTATCCCAGGCAATAGCTGAAGCATATACCCACCTGCTGCTCTTACTGAAATATCTTTATCAACTAAGACTCCTAAACTTATAGCAGTAGGCTGTTGTTCTGAAGTATAAAAATAATGGGCTAGGTCTTCAGCAATTTCTCCTGAAATTAAGTCTGTTAATCCAATATAAGGCTCTTTTAAACCTAAATCCTTTATTATGGCAAGCTGTCCATTTTTACCTACTAAACCTCCTACATCCAGTTTCCCATCAGCCCTAGTAGGTAAATCAGCATGAGGATTTGTAACATATCCCTTTACCTGTCCTCTATTGTTTGCAACAGTTAAAATGCTGCCAATGGGGCCATCCCCTTTTATCCTAAAAGTCAATATATCCTTTTCATTTTTTAAATCTATTCCAAGCATGGCTGCTGCAGTTAAGGCTCTTCCAAGAGCTGCTGTGGCTGTAGGGGAGGTGTTGTGAATTTTTCTTGCCTTTTCTGCTAAAAGTGTTGTTGTAGCAGCAAAAAATCTAATATTACCTTTTCCATCCATGCCTCGGATTAAGTAATCTTTCATTTTTGCCTCCTTGTGTTCAAATATTTAAAGCCCCTATATATTAAATAAAGGGGCTTAGTTTGCTACTTTAATAAACTATATTTATTTCAAAAGAATCAGGTTATAGTTTAACAACATTAGTAGCTTGAGGACCTTTCTCTCCTTGTACTATTTCAAATTCAACATTTTCGCCTTCTTCTAATGTTTTGTATCCATCACCTTGAATAGCAGAGTAGTGTACGAATACATCCTCTCCTTCTTCTGTTGAAATAAAACCATAGCCTTTAGTAGCATTAAACCACTTTACTGTACCTTTTACCATTTAAAACATTCCTCCAATACATCTTATTTCTAATAGATGAGGCCTTTTGGAATCATCTACCTTCAGTTTAGTTTATCACATATTTAATATATTTGTCAATTAATATTCCCAGATAAAATTTAAATATTCTTTAATTCTTTATAATAGTTTAGGTAATGCTACAAAATTTATCCTTTCACTTTTGTCATGGGGCTTTTTAAAAGTAAAACAATCAAAATAATAAATTTCTCCAAACCCTGCCTTTTCCAATCCTTCAACAATTTCTTCTATAGAATAGGCTCTTTCCAAATGTTCTTCATCAAACCTAATATACTTATCTTTTTCTTCTTCTACAAAAAAAGTTAAATAAAACTCAACAATATTTTTCTTTTCATCGTAATAATTTTGCCAGGTATAAAAAATATTTCCCTTATCTTCTATAAATGTATTGTTACCTATAATTTCCCTTAGTTTATACCTAGAATTTATATCAAATATAAATATGCCATCTTCTTTAAGATGGCTTCGCACATTCTTGAAGGTATTTAATAGCTCCATATCATCTACAATATAGTTAATACTATCTAATATGGATATAACTCCATCAAACTTTTTTCCAATATTAAAATTTGCCATATTTTGCTTTAAAAGCATTACATTATTAAATTGGCTTAATTTATTATAGGCTACAGCCAACATATCATCTGATATATCAAAGCAAGTAAGATCATAACCGTTCTTGGCAAAGTAATATGAAAGATTTCCAGTGCCACAAGCCATTTCCAGTATACTTTTTGGTTTTTTGTGAAATTTATTAAATATATCCTTTATATATAAATACCAACTTTTATAGTCTACATCATCTATAAGTTCATCGTATATATAGGCAAAACCATTGTACATATATTTCCCCCTTTAAAAGATTTAGTGCTTACTTATTGTCTTTTTTCTTCATCATTTCCCTCTTTCTTACTGTAATTAATCCTCCTATTCTACCAGATTCTTTAGCAGTTAAACCTCCCCATCCAACTTTTTCTATTTTATCCATCAAACCTAATTCTTCTGCAATCTCATACTTTAATATGTCTTCTAAAGTTGGTTCCTTTTTCTTCTTTGATTTATTTGATTTTTTTATGTTTTTTGTCACTCTTATCCCTCCTAATGTTTATTATTAGGAAGGATAAGAAATTTTATTCTATCATAAAAAAATATTTGTAGTTAAAAAATAAAAATATAATTAGGAACAAAAATAATGGAAAGCTTTCAATTATGTCCATATTTCTTCTTCTATATAATCTAGGACTAGTGTTTATTTCTCCTTCTACATCCCATACTGCTTCAGAATTCTTGTCCTCATCCCCTGGCATGGATAGTATCAACCTGTAAACTATAAAACCTAAAACTACAGCCACTAGTCCCATAACTATGGCTCCAGTAAGCATCATTTGTTCTTCTGTCATAAGCATAGTATTTGAATTATCTACACTTATATCTCCCATTCTATCAGCATAGAAACCTATAGATAAGGCTATTAGATTATTTATCATATGGGCTATAATGGGAATTATTATAGAATTTGTCTTGTATGCTAAAACTCCAAATATAATACCTAAAAAAGTAGGTCCAAGTAAATTCTGCAAATTAAAATGGAATATTCCAAATAGAATTGCAGAATAAATTATAGCCTTTTTCTTTCCTAAAGGTTCATAGGATTTCATTAACATGCCTCTAAACATTATTTCCTCACAAATACCTGGTGTAATAGACAGTACAATTAATCCTAAAATAAATTCTTTAGCTGAATTTGGTATGGGAACAGGGCTGGATAAAAGCTTCCCATACTTACTTAAAAATATAATTCCTATATAATTAAAAAATACTCCTATTGGATAAGATAGCAACATAATAACTAGGGTATATATTATTTGCTTAAGGGATACATTCTTTATCCTTAAAGTTTTCCTTATAGAATAACCCTTTACTTTTAAATACAACAAAATCGGAATAAGAATTATAATATACTCAGTTATTAACAAGCCAATATATATATCTATGGATTGGGCTATGGAGCCTATAGTTATTAATGCCAAACCTATTAATAAATATAAAATATTTGATTCCAATATAGTTGGGCTTTCCCTCTTACTAAACAAAACTTTTCTCACACCCTTTACATTTAATTAAATAAAACCTGCAGGTTGGCCTGTAGGTTTTATTCATCAAAAGTAAAAATATATGGTATATTTCTATAAAAATCCCCATAATTTAATCCATATCCTACTATGAACACATCTGGAATTGTAAATCCTACATAATCCGGCCTAATATCTACTTCTCTTCTGCTGGGCTTATCTAGCAGCACACAAGTCTTTATTGATTTAGGCCCTTTCTTGTTTACATATTCCACTACTTCTTTCATAGTATTACCAGAGTCCATTATATCATCTACTATAAGCACATATTTATCCTTTACATTTGCCCTGATATCGCTTATTATTTCAACCACACCAGAGGATTTATCACTATATCCATAGCTTGAAGTAGTCATAAAATCAATATTTACTGGTACAGTTATAGCCCTTACTAAATCTGCTGCAAACACAAAACTTCCTCTTAATAGGGATATAACTACTATATCTTTCCCCTCATAATCCTTTGAAATTTCTTCACCTAGTTCTTTAACCCTTTTATTAATTTCATCTGCATCTAATAATATTTTAGGTTTTTTATCTAATTCCAAATAAACCTTCCCCTTTCATTTTTTCATTACTAAGGTTTTTTCTTCATAGTTTTTAGAATATCTTTAATTTCTCTTAGTTCAACTAATATTTTGTTCAATGTATATTGTAGACTAATTAATATTATAAAAAGAGAAAAAATAATTACTATTTTGTAATTCATCTGTCTCTCCTACCTCATAATATAACAATAATAATTAATTGTTGTGTTGATTATAACATAAATTTTACATTTCATGAAGAGTAAATAATAAAATAAACCACACCTTTCTATTTTATTACCAAGAACCCTATAGAAAAGTGTGGTTAAATAAAATATTTATCAAGTATATTAAAAAATATTGCATGATAAATACCTTATAATCACCTTACAATATACATCTTCTATGCTTCTTCTGCTTCTTTGATCCTATTATTGTCATTTGCTATATATTCCAGTTTAGATATGGATACTTCATAGGCAACCCTAGTTTCATACTCATTTTCCTTAATTTTTTTCTGATATTCACGGCTTTGAATCCTTCCCCAAATTTTTAAGTGGTCCCCCACCAATATGTTGTCACAGAATCTGGCATTTCTTCCCCAGGCAATACAGGGTATGTAGTCTGATTTGTTATAAGCTCTATTTACAGCTAGTAGCAAGTCCGAAATTTCTCTTCCAAATGGGGTAGTCCTATAAACTGGTGGCTTACAAATATAACCATCTAGGAATATTTCATTTGGTGATTTTAATTCCTCTTTTATTTCTTTTTCATCTTCTAAAAGTTTAATATCTCTTGAAAATATTGTTAAAACTAATTTACTGGCACCGTCAACATAGCGATTGTAGGAACGCAATTGTCCAAATATCTTTACATATTTACCTTCCTTTAAATCTAAGTTAACAATAAGCCTTTCCGATATGGTTATAGGCAATACATCTACAGTTTCGCTTAATCTGGGAACCTCTAAATAAAAATTATAAAAACCTTCTCCATACATCTCATGGCTAAATTCAATAGGCGATACAATCTTGCCTGTAACTTCTACAATATTTGTTTCATGTAAATTATTAGTCAAAATATCAACTCCCCTTTATTCTTATGTTCTTTATAATCTATATTTATGTTTATTCAGGTGTTTTGATTATTATGAATAAGCAATGAAATTTATATAGATTATTTTTCTTTAGTGCCACTATTTGACAATATTTTATCAAATAATGTTAGAATAATCCATAAAAAAATACCTCCAAGTAGATAATCTAAGTAAAATTAATTAGACTGTCTACTTTGGAGTATCATTTCATCAATATGCTTGTATTTCATTTATTTAATCGCTGCCTCCCAGTATTATCTATATAGAAATTATCTTTATAAATAAGTTCAGACAAGGGGACTAATTCGTATCCTTCTTCTTTAAGCCTTTCTATAATAATAGGCAAATACTCTAATATATATTTTGCATTGTTATGAAATAATACAATTGATCCATTTTGTACATTCCTTGTTACCCTATCTACTACTGGTTGTACTCCTAACTCTTTCCAATCTAAAGAATCCACATCCCATTGGATTATATAGTAGCCATTTTCTCTACAAAGCCTTACAATTCTCTCATCATAATCTCCAAAAGGAGGCCTAAACAGATTTGGTTTTATTCCAATTAATTTTTCTATTTTTTCTGATGTAATTTCTATTTCCCTTAACGCTTCTTCATCAGATAATTTTGTCATGTAAGGGTGATTACTTGAATGATTTCCAACATCATGGCCCCTTTTATGAATCTCTTTAACATGGTCTGGATACTTATCTACCCAAAATCCTACTAAAAAAAAGCTTGCCTTCACATCATATTTATCCAGTATGTCCAGTATACCTAGAGTATAGTCATCTCCCCAGGCAGCATCAAATGTTAAAGCAATTTTCTTTTCTTCAGTATCTACGCTGTATATAGGAAGTTCCTTCCTATAGTAAAATACTTCCACAATACTTTTATCATTTTTAATTATCGAATAGGTTAAGGAAATAGCAACAAGGGTTATAACAATTAAAATCCTATATACAATATTCTTGTTAAAGCTTCTCAACATATCCCTCCTTTTCCTTATTAATAATTTATTCTTAAAGCCTGTATATATTACTTTTGAAATTGGTAAATTAATATTAAATAATACTATTATTATTAGCTTATCTAAAAAAATATGAACAATTCTGTCTATTTTTTTCATAGAATTTGATTATATAGATAAAATAGCATAAATTAGCTGTTTTAACTTAATTTTCAAGCATATTTTTTTATATAAAGGTTATATTAATACTGCAACAACTAATATTAAGTTGTTGTAAGGAGGATGAAAAAGGTGGCTAATAGAAATAAAATACTAGTTCCTGAAGCAAGGCAAGCTCTAGAACAGATGAAACTAGAAATAGCAAACGAATTAGGAATAACAAACTACAATGCAATAGACAAAGGTGAACTTCCATCCAGGGTAAATGGTAGTGTTGGCGGTTATATGGTGAAAAAGCTTGTTGAAACTGCCCAAAACCAAATAGCAGGTAGAGGATAATTGAATATTGTATTATTTAAAGAGGTAAGTGGATGTCCACTTACCTCTTTATTATGATATAATTTATATAATATATTATTTAAATTTTTATTAACTTTAGGATAGATAAAGAGGTGTAAAATATGTTTTTAGAAAATACTGAAGAATTAGCACAAAATAAATTATTGTTACTGTATATAATAGATAAATCTAACAGTTCCTTAACCAATAATGAACTTACAGAATTAGTACTGAAAAACAACTATATGAATTATTTTCTAGTTCAACAATATTTGTCTGAACTTATAGAGTCTGGCTTTATTGAATATAAAAAAGATAAGGATAAGGATAAAAGCGTATATATAATTCTTGAAAAAGGAAAGGCTACCTTATCTTATTTTGAAGGTAGAATACCTACAGAAATTAAAAAACAAATATTAAGCATTTTTCCTGATAATAAGGAAGAGATGATTAAACCTACCAATATAATTGGAGAATATTACAAAAATGCCAATAATGAATATACTGTTAATCTAAAGTTAATAGAAAAATGCGAAACCCTTTTCAGTTTATATTTAAGCGTTCCTACAAAGGAGCAAGCAGAGCATATATGCCAGGTTTGGAAAAACAAAACTGAATACATATATAAGAACTTATTAAACATGCTAGCAGATGAGGATATTACTTTAATTTAGTAGGAATACGCTGTTTGGTTCATTTCCTACTTCTATATTATCTAACACCTTATTTGAATTAATATCAAATATCGTTAAAAAATTTTTTGATACATTAGTAATGAATAATAAGTTATTTCCATCCCATTCTAATTTATTAGGCATTCCTGATAAATAGGTTTTGCTTAATAAATTTCTCCTTTCTATATCTATTTTATATAGGTAACCATTATCCATATTGGTAGTAAACACTATTTCCCTTCCCTTTAATTTTAACATATTACTAAATATTCCTCCAAAAGACTTTATATTCTCCTTCCTATAATCTTTTAAATCTATTAAACTTATATTACTTATATTGCTTTTATTTAAACTACCATTATTTATATTGCTTAATATAAGAAGTTTGCCATTGTATATTGTCATTTTAACAGGAGTATCCTTAAGCTTTATTGTAATCTTTTCATAGTTTTTTAAATCAATTATATCAATACTCTGGCCTGAGAAGTTTGCAATATACATCATTTTATTCTCTTTATCAATTTCAATATCTAATGGCTTCTCTCCCACCTGTATATTTTCAACAAGTAAAAAATCCTTTACATCCACAATTGAAATAGAATTTGAATCGGTATTTGCTACAAATAGCTTGTTTTCAAAATATTTAATACAGGTAGGATATTTACCTACTGCCAATAAATCTACTATTTCTTTTCTTTCTAAATCAATTTTAAGTATAGAGTTATCATACACATTTGTACAATATAAATTTCCTTCCATATCACATTCCAATTCGTAAGGACCAAGATATATACTTTGCATGTTTATATTCTTATTGAATTTAATAGAGTCCTTTAAATTCCATTTTTCAATTTTTGTCCAATTTTCTAATTCAATAAAAGTTAATGAATCATCTCTGGTATTTGCTACCACTATTTTCCTTTTATTTTTCACCCTGCCACCTCCATCCACTATATAGCCAATCTATGCATAATAGCGGACTTTGGTGATTAAAAGCTTAATATTCCTTTAATATCCTCCTTGCTGTAGCTCTTTCATCTAGTTTTATATTTCTTCTTTTTATTTCTTTAATAAGTACATGTAGCTTAGCTTTAGCTTTCCTTATATTTTCACCATCACCACTATTGGATAATAAATTTAAATTTTCCATCTGCTTATAGACTAAATCCAATAATTCATCGTCAGATAAAGAATCTAAAAAAACCATAAAAAACCCTCCCATAGAACTTATAATATTTATATTCTATAGGAGGTATATATATCACTACTTATTTTCCAATACTATCTTTCTAATATCACCTATCAAGTATAGTGAACCTGCAAATAGGATTAGATCATCTTTTTCTGCTAACTCGTATGCCTTTGATACTGCTTCCTTTAAGTCTTTTCTCACATGGGTATTATTATTATACTTTTTAACTATCTTTTCCAAATCTAAGGCATCCATTTTTCTATATATATTTGCTTCCGTCACCACTACCTCATCTGCTAATGTAGTTAAGGCCTTAACCATAGGTTCCACTTCTTTATCCTTTAAAATTGCTATACCTAATATTAGCCTATTGTACTTAAATCTTTTTAAATTTTCAGTTAGAGTTTTTATTCCTTGCATATTATGAGCTCCATCAATCATAAAAATAGGATCCCTTTTAAGTACTTCCATCCTGCCAGGCCATTTAGTATTTTTTAGTCCTTTCCTTAATGATTCTTCTGATAATTCTATTATTCCCCTTTCTTTTAACAAGATAACTGCTGTAACAGCTAGGACAGCATTATAAACCTGATGCTCTCCAATTAGTTTTATTTCCAGATTATCATAACATCTACCCTTGTATTTGTAGTTAAACAAGCTTCCAAATTCATCTAGCTTAAGTATTTCTATATTTTCCATAGGACATACTTCCAGACTAGCTGATTTATTCTTAGCTACCTCTTTTATAACATCTAAAGCTTCTTGTTTTTGGGGATATGTAAGTACTAATCCCCTATCCTTTATTATGCCTGCTTTTTCATAGGCAATCTTACCTAGTGTATTTCCTAGCACATCCATATGATCAAAATCTATGGTAGTAATTACTGAAATAAGGGAATCTTTAATAACATTGGTAGAGTCAAGCCTTCCCCCTAATCCAACTTCAAGTACAACAAAATCTACATTTTCCTCTTTAAAATAAACAAAGCTAATAGTTGTAACTATTTCAAAAGTTGTTGGATGTTCATATCCTTCTTTAAGCATTATTTCTATACTATTTTTTACCCTTTCAGTTATTTCAGCCAGCCTTTCATCTGGTATGTCTTGTCCATTTATAGATATTCTTTCATTGAACCTCTCTAAATAAGGAGATGTAAAAAGTCCTACCTTATATCCTGCTTCCCTTAATATACTTGAAATATATGAAGCTGTAGAACCTTTTCCATTTGTACCTGCAATGTGAATATACTTCAGGTCTAAATGGGGGTTTCCTAATAGTTCTAAAAGCTTACTTATACTATCTAATCCTAATCTTGAACCATATTTATTTTTATCATTTATATAATTTATGGCTTCTATATAGTTCATAGTATTCCCCCTATTCATGGTAAATTTAGGGTGGATAAATCCACCCTATAAGCTATTTCTTAAATTGGCTAATCTTTCTAATACTTTTTCCATCATATTTTCATATTTCTCTAGCTTTTCTCTTTCTTTATTTACTATAGCTTCTGGTGCTTTAGCTACAAATTCTTTATTAGAAAGTTTACCTCTTACCCTTTTTAATTCTCCTTCAAGTTTCTCTTTTTCCTTCTCTAACCTTTCTATTTCCTTGTTTATATCTATTAGATCCTTTAATGGAATAAATACTTCACATCTATCAAGTACAACAGACAGGTTGTTGTCCCCTAAATCTTCTTTATTTTCCTGTATCAATATATTATCTGCACTGGCTAGGTTTACAAAGTATCTTCTTCCATACTCTATAATATCCTTAATATCTTCATCTTTTGTTACAAATATTAAGGTAGCCTTTCTAGATGGTGAAATATTCATTTCCTGTCTTGCATTTCTAATACCCTTAATAGCGGCCATTATATAACTCATCTTCTTTTCAGCATCCTTGTTTTCATACTTTTCTTCATATTTAGGCCATTCACTTATAATAAGGGGTTTTCCCCTGCCAGGTAGGTATTGCCATATTTCTTCAGTTATAAAGGGCATAAAAGGATGTAGTAGTTTCAGTATGTTTTCCAATACATGTAATAGTACTTTTTGTGCTTCCTTCCTGCTTTCTATATTAACTCCATATAGTCTTGGTTTAACCATTTCTATATACCAGTCACAGTACTCATCCCATATAAAATCATGTATCTTTTGGGCTGCCAATCCTATTTCATATTTTTCTAAAGCCTTTGTTACTTCATCTATAACTGTATTTACTCTTGATATTATCCATTTATCCTCTTCTTCCAGCATACTTTTTTCTATCTTTTCTGAAACTATATTTTCATCAAGATTCATTAGAACAAATCTAGTTGCATTCCATAATTTGTTTGCAAAATTTCTATTGGCTTCTACCCTTTCCATATAAAAACGCATATCATTTCCTGGGCTATTACCTGTAACTAAGGTAAATCTTAAAGCATCAGCACCATATTCATTTATTACATCTAATGGATCTATACCATTTCCAAGGGATTTACTCATCTTCCTTCCCTGAGAATCTCTTACGAGCCCTGTTAAAAACACATCCCTGAAAGGTATATCTCCCATTTGTTCTAAACTTGAAAATACCATTCTTACTACCCAGAAAAATATAATGTCGTAGCCTGTTACTAAAACATCTGTTGGGAAAAAATATTTTAGATCTTCTGTCTCCTCTGGCCAGCCTAAAGTTGAAAATGGCCATAAAGCTGATGAAAACCAAGTGTCCAAGGTATCTGGATCTTGGTAAATATTTGTACTATTACATTTAGTACATTTTTCCGGTTTATCTCTTGATACCATAACCTCTTCACAATCTTCACAATAATATACAGGAAGCCTATGCCCCCACCATAATTGTCTAGAAATACACCAATCCTTTATATTTTCCAGCCAGTGGGCGTATATTTTACCAAATCTTTCAGGAACAAATCTAAGCTTTCCTTCTTTATAAACATCTAAGGCTGGCTTAGCCAATGGTTCCATTTTTACAAACCACTGTTTTGATATTAATGGTTCTACAGTAGTTTTGCACCTTTCACAATGGCCAACGCTATGGTCATGGTCTTCAACTTTAACTAGATATCCTTCTTTGTCCAAGTCTTCTACTATTTTCTTTCTTGCTTCATACCTATCTAATCCTTTATATACTCCACCATTTTCATTTATAGTTCCATCGCCATTTAGTATTATACAATGGCCTAATCCATGTCTTTGGCCTATCTCAAAGTCATTGGGGTCATGAGATGGTGTTATTTTTACTGCACCTGTTCCAAACTCCATTTCCACATATTCATCAGCTATGATTGGAATTTCTCTATTAACTAATGGTAATATGGCAGTTTTCCCTATTAAATCCTTATACCTTTCATCTGCCGGATTTACTGCAATAGCCAAGTCTCCCAACATTGTTTCAGGCCTTGTTGTGGCTATAACTATATATGCATCCTCATCCTTTATTGGATACCTAATATGCCATAGATGCCCTTTTTCATCTTCATGTTCTACCTCTGCATCAGATATGGCAGTTTTGCAATTAGGGCACCAATTTATAATCCTATCCCCTCTATAAATTAATCCCTTTTCATATAATCTTATAAATACCTCTTCAACCGCTTTACTAAGTCCTTCATCTAAAGTAAACCTTTCCCTGTCCCAATCACAGGAAACGCCTAGTTTTTCCAGCTGATTGTTTATATTTCCACCATATTTTTTAGTCCAAGCCCAAGCTTCTTTTAAAAACCCCTCTCTACCTAGCTCTTCTTTACTCTTTCCTTCCTTCCTTATCTTTTCAACTACCTTTGCCTCTGTAGAAATACTTGCATGGTCTGTTCCTGGCTGCCATAAAGCTTCATAACCTTCCATGCGCTTCCATCTTATTAGTATGTCCTGAATTGTATTATTCAATGCATGGCCCATGTGCAAATTTCCAGTTACATTTGGCGGAGGCATCATTATAGTATAGGGTTTCTTGTCCTTATTGACTTCTGCTTTAAAAAACCCATTTTCTTTCCAAAATTTATATATTCTATCTTCAAAGTCTTTCGGGTTATAGGTCTTTGGCAAATTCTCCAACATGACATTCCTCCTTAAAAATTTATATAATTTTACCTGAGCTTTCTATAATAAAAAACCTTCGCTCCAATATAAAGGGCGAAGGATAATTCCGCGGTACCACCTTAATTCCATAGATATACTATGGCACTTAAGTAATTCTAACGGTATAACCGTATTAGCCTACTTTTTTTCAGCTAAAAGCTCCGAAGCTACCTTCAGTAAACATTGCCTATAGAAAACCTTTCAGCCTGTGGGTTTTCCTCTCTTTATAGGATATTTACCTACTCCTCTTCCTCATCGCCTAGTATGAAATTGTTATTCATAATTATATAGTCAATACCTTTTGTTGTCAATATTATCTCATATATTCATTTTCCCTATTTCTTGATAGAAATATTTTTAGATAATTTGTAAATGCAAGTAGGTTTAAAATAACAGTTGTAAAAAATAATAACTTAATCAAGATAGGAGACGGGATTTTGAAAATTATTGATAGTATTGCTGCATAGAAAGAAACAGTGGCTATTTTCCCATATTTGTTTGAAGGAAGAACCCTCTTTTCTTTAAATAAATATAGGATAATGCCTCCTAATATCATCAGTATTTCTTTCATTCCTAAGATTAAAAGAACCCATGATGGGATTAGATTGGCTGATGTAAAGCTAATTAAAACAGCAAAGGTCATTAATTTGTCTGCAAGGGGATCTAAGGCTGCCCCTAATTTTGAAATCATATTATATTTTCTTGCTATGTACCCATCTAATACATCTGTAAGCCCTGCCAAAATGTATATTGTACCTGCATAAAGTATCCTATTTTGTTCTACAGTATAAAATACCCATAAATACAAAGGCACTAATAGAATTCTGATGATTGTTAAAATGTTAGGAATATTCACTTACAACCCTCTTTCTATATTTTTTATATATATTTGTAACCAAAATTGTTCGTAAGAATAAAATGCTTATATAACCACCATTATTTTTATGATATTATAGGGGTGATAAGATGTCAAAGGTTTTTAAAACAATTAGCTTAATTTTATTATTTACATTAGCAGCTACTTTATTACTTACAGCCTGCCAGCCAAAGAGTGATTTGAAAAAAATCACATTATTTGAAGTTACCCACTCCTTGTTTTATACTCCTCAGTATGTAGCCTTAAGCCTTGGCTTCTTCGAAGAAGAAGGTTTAGAAATTGAACTTGTAGATGGAAAAGGTGCGGATAAAGTTATGGCTGCCTTGCTTAGTGGAGATGCAGACATAGGCTTTATGGGTACAGAGGCCTCAGTATATGTATATAATGAAGGCAGGGAGGATTATGCCATAGTTTTTGCACAGCTTACCCAAAGAGACGGACAGTTTCTTGTAGGCAGAGAACCGGACCCAGATTTTACTTGGGATAAATTAAAAGGTAAAGAGGTTCTTGGAGGAAGAAAAGGTGGAATGCCTTTTATGACCTTAGAATATGTTGTAAAGAAAAACGGTCTTATTCCTGGAGAAGATGTAAACTTGAGAACTGATGTACAGTTTGATGTTCTTGCAGGTGCTTTTACAGGTGGAGAAGGAGACTATGTAACACTGTTTGAACCTGTAGCATCAAGTCTGGAAAAGGAAGGAAAAGGTTATGTTATAGCTTCCATAGGTGTAGAAGGAGGATATATACCATATACAGTCTATACAGCATTAAAAAGTACTATTGAAAAAGACCCAGAAATGATTCAAGCCTTTACCAATGCCTTGTATAAAGGTATGCTATGGGTACAAAATCATAGTTTAGAAGAAATTGCTGAAGTTGTTAAACCATATTTCCCAGATATCGATGATGAAGTCCTCATAATGCTGCTAGAAAGATATAAAAATCAAGATAGTTGGAAGCCAGATCCTGTTGTTTCTAAAGAGGGGTTCGAACATTTAATGGACATAATGGAACTTGCCGGAGAACTAGATAAGAGGGCAAATTATGATGATATTGTAAATACTGAATTTGCAGAAAAAGCTATGGAAAATGTAAAATTAGAATAACTAAGGGGAGAAGCTCTTCTCCCCCTAATTATTCAAAAATTGTTAAGAAATTTTAATAAAAAAGTTACAAATTGGTTACATTTCTCCCTTTTATTATTTTCTGTTTTAATATATACTAATATATATAAATTTAAAAGACAATAAGGGAGATGTACATATGTATAAGCCGAAAAGTTTGAAGGGAAAGTTTTGTGCTCTAACAATAGCAGGAGTAATTTTATTTAGTCCAAAATTTGTACAAGCTGATTTAGGAGACACAGTGTTACACTTAGGAATAGAGCATGAAGATGTAAAGGTGCTCCAAGAACACCTTATTGATTTAGGATATTTAGAATTAGAAGAACTTTCTACATATTTTTGTGAGGAAACTCACAATGCTTTGGTTAAATTTCAAGAAGCTCAAGGATTAGAAGGAGACGGTTCCTTTGGACCTGAAACATATAAAGCTTTAGTAAATGTAGTATCTAAATATGAACCTTTAGTATATACAAGACCATTAAAAGAAGGCATGTCTGGAGAGGATGTAAGATTACTGCAAGAAAGATTAAAAGTACTTGGATTTTTAGTTATTGAGGAATGTACAGATTATTATGGTTCTATGACTAAAAAAGCAGTAGCTGACTTTCAAAGAGAATATGGTTTAAAAGTAGATGGAATGGCAGGGCCTGAAACAATAAAAACAATTAATTTAGCTCTTAAGAATATAATAGATAGTCCATTGCTACAATCTTCAAGAGGTGGTTCCTTAGCAAGTAGCCTAGGTAAAAATATTGCAGAAACTGCTAGAAAGTATGCAGGCAGTAGATACAGATATGGAGCAAATGGTCCTGATGCCTTTGACTGTTCTGGATTTGTACAATTTATTTATGGGCAGTTTGGGATTGAACTACCCCGTTCCTCATCTGATCAAGCTAGTGTAGGAACAAAGGTAAGTAAAGATGAATTACAAGTTGGGGATATAGTGGTATTTAGCAATACATATAGGTCTGGGCCCAGTCACACAGGCATTTATCTAGGGAATAACAAATTTATCCATGCCAGTACTAGTCGGAAAGGCGTTGTAATATCAGATTTAAACTCTAATTACTATAGAAAGCATTTTTCATATGGAAGAAGGGTAACTAGCAATTGATGATTAATAAGAGGGAATATTGCCTATGATAAGCAATATTCCCTCTATTTTTTGACCCTAAAGACAGTAAAAATAATTGTCAATTATGCATAGTAAATTGTTAATTGATTATAAACCCTATTTTCCTATATACCTTCCTCAAAGTCTTATTGGATATATATCTTGCTTTTTCTGCCCCTTGTTTATAAACACTTTCCAGATAATCTTTATTTTTCATATAAGAATCAAATTTTTCCTGTATTGGCTTAAGGCCTTCTATAATTACTTCTGCTAAGTCCTCTTTAAATTTACCATAGCCTAGCCCTTCATATCTTTTCTCTATATCCTCTATAGAATCCTTACTAAAGGCAGAATAAATCTCAATTAGATTTTTTATTCCTGGCTGTTCATCACTATATCTAACTACCCCTATGGAATCAGTAACAGCTCTTTTCACCTTTCTTCTTATATCATCTGGTTTATCTAGTATCAATATATATCCATTTTCATTATCATCAGATTTGGACATTTTCTTTTGAGGATTTTGAAGGCTCATTATTCTTGCCCCTTCTTTTTTAATTAATGGCTCAGGTACCTTAAAAGTTGGACTATATCTATTGTTAAATCTTTCTGCCAAATCTCTGGCTAATTCTAAGTGCTGTTTTTGATCCTCTCCTACTGGTACTAAATCTGCCTGGTACAATAATATATCGGCAGCCATTAATACTGGATAAGTAAATAATCCTGCATTTACATTTTCACCTGCCCGTTGAGATTTTTCTTTATACTGGGTCATTCTACTAAGCTGCCCCATATAGCTCATAGTATTTAGCACCCAACAAAGCTCTGCATGGGCAGATACATGGGATTGGATAAACAAAGTACACTTTTCCGGATCTAGGCCGCAAGCTAAATATACTGCCAACAACTCTAGAGTATTTTTTCTTAAATCCTTTGGCTCCTGGGGAACTGTAATCGAGTGTAAATCTACAATACAATAATAACAATCATATTCGTCCTGAAGGGCTACCCAATTTCTTATTGCCCCTATATAATTTCCAATGGTCAAACTCCCAGATGGTTGAACACCGCTAAATACTACTTTTTTCTCCATATTTATACCTCCTTTGTATATTCATATTCTATCCTATGGATATGAAATAAGACAAGAGAACCGTCCCTTGTCTTATCTGGTATCTAAAAAACCCTTCCATCTCTTAAAAGAGACGAAAGGGTTCCTTCCGTGGTGCCACTCTTATTGGCATACTGCCCGCTCTAATCCTTTAAGGGTGATTAGCCCAAGTACCCTACTGCTAGTTCAGGTATTAGCTCCCAAGCCCATTCATCACAATAGTGTCATCAGGCTCCCACCATCCCTGACTCGCTTTAGACCTTTATTGTGATTACTAGCCTTGTTCATAGCCTTTATATAGCTTTTGTTTATTTATTATATGCACATATTTTAAAAAAGTCAACAATTTTAGATAACATACATCAAGGATTTGGGCTTATTTATCTTTATTACTTTAGCTGGCATTCCAACTGCAGTGGCATAGGGAGGTATATCATGAAGCACTACTGCATTTGCACCTATTTTAGCTCCCTTTCCTATAGTTACTGGACCAAGTATTTTTGCTCCAGCACCTATCATGACATCATCTTCCACTGTAGGATGCCTTTTAGAATTAGGGTCTCCACCAATGCCTCCAAGGGTTACTCCATGGTAGATTGTAACATTATCTCCTACCTCTGCAGTTTCTCCAATCACCACTCCCATACCATGGTCTATGAAAAAATTCTTGCCAATTTTTGCCCCCGGATGAATTTCAATGCCTGTTATTCTCCTTGCTCTTTGAGATATAATCCTTGCTAAAGTAATTTTCCCCTTTTTATATAATTTGTGACTTATTCTATGATAAATAATAGCCTTTAAACTTGGATAGCAAAGTAAAACTTCTATTAAACTTTTAGCAGCAGGATCCTTTTCTAATATATTTTTTGCTTCTTTTAAAATCATTCTAAGCATTACTATCACTCTTCCTTAAATAATGCTGTGGAAAGATATCTTTCCCCTGTATCAGGGAGAACTGTTACTACCTTTCTACCTGGACCTAATTTCCTAGCTACCATTAGGGCTGCATATACATTGGCACCTGAGGATATTCCACAGAAAACACCTTCCTTTGTACCTAATAATCTGGCAGTTTCTAGTGCCTCTTCATCAGCTACTGTAATTATTTCATCTATTATATCCCTGTTTAAAATTTTAGGTACAAAGTTAGCCCCAATTCCCTGGATTCCATGGCTTCCTGCTACTCCTTCAGTAAGCAAGGGAGATTTTTTGGGCTCTACAGCATATACTAAAGCATCCTTATATACTTCTTTTAATCTTTTACCAACTCCTGATATGGTTCCTCCAGTACCTATACCTGCCACAAAGGCATCTACATGGTCCATATCATTTAATATTTCTACCGCTGTAGTTTCATAATGGGCTTTAACATTTGCAGGATTCTCAAATTGATTTGGCATAAAATATCCATTTTTATCTGCTAATTCCTTTGCCTTGTCTACTGCACCCTGCATTCCAAGTTTCCCTTCTGTAAGTATTAGTTCGGCACCATATGCTTTCATGAGCTTTCTTCTTTCTAATGACATTGTTTCAGGCATAACTATTATTACCTTTAAATTCAGGGAGGTTCCTATCATAGCTAAAGCTATACCTGTATTTCCACTTGTTGGTTCTATAATTGTTCCTCCAGACTCTAAGACCCCTCTTTCAAGAGCATCCTTTATCATATATAAGGCTGGCCTATCCTTAACACTTCCTGCAGGATTAAAGGCTTCCATTTTTACATATACATCTGCCATACTTTCATCTACTATACTATTTAATTTTACTATGGGTGTTTTACCTATAGTTTCATGAATTCTACTATATTTCATAACATATTCCCTCCATTTTTATTATTTATATTATTTATTATTTGCATTAAAAAAACCTTTTACCCCTGTATGATATACAGAGGCAAAAGGTTAACCTTTCGCGGTTCCACTCTGCTTGGGACAAAAATCCCATCTTTTCGAGTACTGACATACTCTAGCTCTGTAACGGGAGCAACCGTATTGGTCTACTAAAATTTCGACCATAAGCTCAATGGCGCACTTCAAATATAGTCCGTATAGATTCCTCTCACCAATGGAATCCTCTCTGTAATACTTCCTATATTCTACTTTACCATGTCATAGCTTTTAGTATGGATAAACTTACATTATAATATACCACATTTTTTTAAACATAAACAACTTTTTTTAAAAAATTATAAACTAAAATTCATCAAGGCTAGTAATGAGTACAAATGGGCTGTTGGATTTTCATTTAAATCCTTTCCATAGGCCATTAAAAGCTCCCTGTGTTTTTCGTATAAAGACTCATCCCTTAAAATTCTATACAATTTGTTTAAAACCATTGCTGCAATAGAATTTCCAGAGGGAGTAGCGCCATCATATATATCTTTTGGTCTAAGTATTAAACTTTCGGATATTTGACTATAATAAAACATAGCCTTATCTTCATCATCCCAAAACAGGTCTAGCATATCATATACTAGTTTCTTAGCTAAACTTAAGTATTTTTCATCCCCTGTAACATCGTATAGTGTTAAGAGGCCTAGTGAAAAATAAGCATAGTCTTCTAGAAAACCATAATTGTAACTTACCCCATCAATGTGGATAGCTAGTAATTTTCCTTCTTGGTCTATAGAGTTTTCTATTATAAAATCTGCTGCTTCCTTGGCCTTTCTTATAAATAGCTCTTTGTTTAATATTTTCCCCCCATAGGCTAAAGAAGCAATCATAAGTCCATTCCAGGATGTAAGTATTTTTTCATCCCTATGGGGCTTTACTCTTTCCTCCCTATAGGTTAATATCATGTCCCTTAGGCTATCTAATACTGCCCAATCTTGCTTACTAATATCTTCAAGATTCTTACTTATTAAATTGGGTATATTTTTACCTTCAAAATTGCCTTCCCTAGTTATATCATAATGCTTGCAGTAAAATTCCCCCAATTCCTCTCCTAATAGGCCTATTATTTCATCATAGGTAAATACATAGTACTTTCCTTCTTCTCCTTCAGTTTCCGCATCTAGTGCTGAATAAAAACCTCCCTCATCTGATAAAAGCTCCCCTAAAACAAACTTATATATTTTCTCCGCCACCTCTTTATATAAAGGTTTTCCAGTTACTTCATATACTTTAGTATATGCAATCCCCAGCAAAGCGTTATCATATAACATCTTTTCAAAATGAGGAACAAGCCATTTTTTGTCTGTTGAATATCTATAAAAGCCAAAACCTACATGATCGAATAAGCCTCCCTTGTACATACTCTCTAAGGTAAACTCAGCCATCTTTAATGCTTTTTCATTATTCAGATTCCATCCATATATCAACAAATATAAAATATATTGAGGTAATGGGAATTTAGGTTCTTTTGTGAAGCCTCCATAAGTTTCATCAAAAGAATTTTCTAATTCTTTATAGGTTCTATAAAATATATCTTCATCTATATTTCCCTTTCTTATTCTGTTAAAGCTTTTATCTACTTCTTCTAATATGTTATTTGAATCCTTAATTATTTCTTCTTTTCTTTCCTTCCATAAATCCTTAATTTTATTAAGAAGTTCTATAAGCCCTATGCGATTATTCTGGCTCCTTTTAGGAAAATAGGTACCAGCATAAAAAGGAATCTTATCTGGAGTCAAAAAAACAGTTAAGGGCCATCCGGCATATCCTGTTAAAGCTTCTGCAAAATATATGTATACCTTATCTAAATCCGGTCTCTCTTCCCTATCAACTTTTATAGGAATAAAATATTTGTTCAGTATTTCTGCAACCTCTTCATCCTGAAAGGATTCCCTGTTCATATTGTGGCACCATCTACAAGTGGAATATCCTATGGATAGGAATATGGGTTTATCTTCTTCTTTTGATTTCTGTAAAGCTTCTTCTCCCCATGGATACCAATTAATAGGATTATCCTTATGTTGTAATAAGTAGGGAGATTTTTCATAAGCCAATCTATTCATAGCACCACTACCTTTTCTTATTTTTTTGGGTATTATACCCAAAGTATATGCACTTATTGAGCAAAAAATAATAAAAAAACCACCAGAAAAACTGGTAGTTTTTTATTATTTAAGTGCCTTAATAACCATTTTGTAGCATAAATCCATAGCTTTTTGTGTATCAATATCCAAATAACGTTCCCTATTATTTATATAGTTTATAAAACCAGCTATTGAGCTAATGATTACCATCCTTTTATAATACTGGCTTTCCTCTATGGTGATTATCCCCTCTTCATAACCCATTAATAACAGCCTATCTATAATACTTTCTATTCTTGAAGTGTAAGCAGCTATAAGATGCTTTTCATCAATCATATATTCATATAGTTCATTAAAATTGCCTGTAGACAAAAGAAGATTGATTGTAGAAAACTTATTATCAAAGTTTTCTACAATAATTTCTAATGCCTCATAATATCTATCTTTAAAATTATTTTTCTGTTCCACTCTTTCTATGGCATGCTTTACTTCCCTTTTCATATTATATAGAATTGCCTTTGATATTACCTCTTCCTTGGTTCTAAAGTATTCATATATTGTTCCTTTACCAACCCCTGATGCCTTTGCAATTTCAGACACTGTCACTAAATATATGTTTGCTCCCCTTTTAATCAAATCTATAACCCCATTAAATATAGCTAATTCCTTATCAGTATAAGTATTATTCTCCATTTTGCTCATCACCCTGATCCATAGATTTAATCAATTTATCTTTATGAAATAAATCATACATTGCAGGTATGAAAAACAATGTCAATATTGTAGAATAGGTTAATCCTCCAATAGCTGCAATTGCTAAAGGCTGTAAAACTTCTGCTCCCATTCCAACTCCAACAGAAAGCGTTGACAAGCCTAATATGGTTGTAATGGCTGTCATTAATATTGGTCTTATTCTTACCTTTCCTGCTTGTACCAAAGCTTCTTTTTTGCTTATTCCTAGCTCTCTCAATTGATTCACATAATCAATAAATACAATACCATTATTTACAACTACTCCACTCAATACCAAGAAACCCAGCATTGATACTACACTTATATCATAACCCGTAATAACTAATGCTAACAATCCTCCTGTAAATGCAAGGGGTATTGTAAACATTACAATAAATGGTGATAACAGGGATTGAAATTGTGCTACCATTACTAAATAGATGAATGATATGGCTAATATTAGCATGTAGGCTAAATCTGTCAGTGACTCCTTAATAAGCTCTCTTTCACCTGAAATTTCGACTCTATATCCATCAGGTATATTATAATCCTTTAGCTTATTCTCAAATTCTCTACTTACCAGTCCAATATTATAGTCCTTATGAATATTAGCAGATACAGATATATATCTTTGCTGTGAATCCCTTCTTATGGAAGATAGCCCATGCCCTTCTGTTATCTCAGCAATATCTGCTAGCTTTATACTATCTTCCTGACCATTGTTATTTATTTTTATAGGCAAATCTTTCAAATCTGATCTGCTTATGCTTTGCTTTGCACCATCTACTACAATAACTGGATAATCTTTATTGCTTACGGTTAATGTGGTAGATGTCTTTCCTTTAGATAGTTTATTGTTTATTTCTCCATATACTTGGGCAACAGTTAGCCCTTTTTCCATAGCCTTTTCCTTATCAACAATAATTCTCATTTCCACTGCTTCCTCATCAATTCCATCAGAAACCTCTATTGTACCTTCCGTTTCTTCAAGGATTTTTGCTATATCTTTGGCCATTTGCCTTAATGTATCAAGATCTCTTCCTTTAATCATAACCTCAATTCCTGGACCTATCATAGTAGCCATATCCATAGCTGTTGTATTAACACTAATTTTACAATTAAGATCTTCTGTTGCTTTTAAAATCTTCTTTTCAATTTCCCTATTTTCCCCTACCATTTCATCTTCTATAATTATATATAAAGTCATGGAATTATCCTTTGAATCTTGTGTCATAAAGCCTCCTATTGCTCCACCTTCAAATGCTCCCACAGTTTTTATTCCCTCTATATCTAAAATTCTTGCCATAACAGTATCAGCCATTGAATAAAGAACCTCAGGTCTGCTATCCTCTGGTAATTCTATAGTAACAGACATTTGAGGGCTTTCCATTTCCGGGATAAATGATGTTCCCATTGAAACTCCAAGATATGCACTTGTAGCAAACAAGACTACTACAAATACTACTACCACAGCCTTATGTTCTAAAGACCACCTTAAGGCTTTTTCGTATATATTTAAAATCCTGTTAAATAATCTATGCTCTTTCGTCCTTGATCTTTTGAGCATATTTGAACTTATTACAGGTACCAAAGTAAGGGCAACTATCAAGCTGGCAAATAGTGAGTAAGCAATAGTAAGCCCCATATCAGTAAACAATTGCCTTGATATGCCGTCAGTGAATACTATAGGCAAAAATACAACCACTGTTGTAAGTGTAGAACCTAATAAGGCTCCTGAAACTTCCTTTGCCCCCAATATTGATGCTTTTATAGCTGACATGCCTTCATTTCTTAAACGATAAATGTTTTCAAGTACAACTATAGAATTGTCCACAAGCATTCCTACTCCCATTGCAAGGCCACCAAGGGAGAAAATATTAATGGTAACACCTGTAAAGTACATCATTGCTATAGCAAATACTATACTTATTGGTATAGAAAGAGCTATAACAAAGGTTGGTTTTACATCCCTTAAGAAGACTATAAGAACCAATACTGCCAACAATCCTCCATAGACTAAATTGTCCAAAATTGAATCCACAACTATATCTATATACAATCCTTGATCCATTAAAGGTGTTATATTTAAGCCATCATGTTTTGCTATTAACTCTTCTATTCTTTCACCAATTCTATCAGATACTTCAGCTGTTGAAAAATTACTTTGTTTTTGCATTGTCAGTATAATGGCATCATTGCCATTTACTTTAGCATAGGTATCCTTTGAATTATCCTTATATTCTATATCAGCAACATCCTTTAAATATATCTTGCCTACAGCTTCTGTACCTGTATCAAATAGTAGCAGTTTTTTAAGTTCATCAATATCCTGTATCCTATCTCCTACCTTCACAATATAATCAATACCATCATCAGAAATATATCCTGCAGGCATTGAAAAATTTTGAGCTGCTAAAATTCCTGAAATCATCTCCTCAGTAATAACTCCATCCAAGGAGGCTTTCTTATAGGCCTCTTCCCTGGCCTTTTCAAATTCTTCCATCTGCTCATTTAATACTCTTTGGCTCTTTAATAATTCCTCTCTTGCTTTTTCAATTTCAGCCTCTAAAATAGCCTTTCCTTCTTTTATTTGCTCCTCTTGTACGTTAATTTCTGCTCTTTTCATCTCAAGAGCAGTTTTTTGATCTTCCAGTTCAGCAATTTTATTGTTTATGGTATCTAAGGCAATTTCAGTTTGGGCCTTATTTGATGCAATAGTCTGCAACCCTTCATTAATTTGTGTTAAATACATACTTTGCTCTTCAGTTAAATTATCACCCATACTCTCAAGTTGGGCTTTTGATTTAAGAAGTTCTTCTTCTTTTTCTTTTAGTGTTTTTAAGGCATCCTCAAGCTCTTCTCTATTCTTATGTAGCTCTTCTTCCCCTTGTTTTAGAGAAGATTCTAAAGACTGTATTTGCTCCTTCCCTGCCTTTATAGCCTTTTCTCCTTCTGTTAGCCTTGCACTCTCTTCCTTGTATTTATGCTCCAATGTAGTCAATCCATCTTCTATCTGTTTCTTTGCATCTAATAGCTTATCTTCCGTTTCAGAAAGCTCTGAATCAATGGAGGATAATATCTTTTTATTTAGTGATTCAATTTTTTCTGAGCTAATTATTACTTCTATACTCTCCTCTACTAATCCAACACCTTCTACAGATGCAACTCCTTCTATGCTTTCAAGCTCTGGAATTATATCTTCATTAACAAGCTTTGTAATCTCAGAAAGGTCCATATTTTCCATATCAACAGATGCCACCATAATAGGCAACATATCCGGATTTACCTTCATTATCATAGGGGTACCTATATTGTCATCCCAATTAGGTTTAATCAAATCAATACTGCTATTAATTTCAATTATGGCCGAATCCATATTTACTTTATTGTTAAATTCAAGTATTATCATAGACATATTTTCACTAGATATAGAACTTACATTCTCAATATTGCTAGTAGTTGCTAAAACCTGTTCAATAGGTCTTGTAACAATCATTTCAACTTCTTCAGGGCTGGCACCAGGATAGGATGTTATAACTACTACATAGGGCAAGTCAATACTAGGTAGCAAATCTGTTTGCAAATTCATAAATGATACCACACCTAGTATAAGAATTAATACAACTCCAACTAAAACAGTATAGGGTCTTTTGACACTAAATTTAGAAAGCATAACCATCCTCCTACTTTTTTATGTTCCGACTGACCAGTCAGTCACTACCATATATACTATATTATTTTTTTGTATTTAGTCAACTATATTTTATATCTTTTTACTCTTATTTTATGACTTAGTTTTCATTATTAAAATTTCATGTAAATTAATTTTCATACTCCCTAATCCCTATCATTTGTGCTCTTTTTCCATTTTTATAATGCTTATAAGCCTATCTTCTGTTGACAATAAAAAATATCAATGGGAATAATAGAGTATATCCCATTGATATTTTTATAATGTCATTTTTCATTAAATATAGATTTTATTCTATTATAAACTTCATCCCCATTAAAAGGCCTTCCATTGAATTTTAATATCTTATAATCTGCTTCAAAGGGTGTTTCTTCCCTTATAATACTATCCAGTTGTGCTGTAGCATTTTGTTCTACGTCAATAATTGCTTTTGCCTTTTCCCCAATATTCATCAATTGTTTAGTTGGGAAAGGCCATATATCGCCAAACACTAATGCTCCAACAGATATACCTTCTTCATTTAGCCTATCTACTGCTTCCTTTACTGCCCCATAGGTTGAACCCCAGCAAACTATTAAATATTCTGGTTCCTTATCTCCTATAAGCCAGGGTTCTTCCAGCTCCTCCTTTAAACCTTCCAATTTTCTCATTCTTTTTAAAACCATTTCAGTCCTTAAATCTGGATCCTCTGTTATATGTCCATACTCATCATGTTCATGACTATCCCCTATAACAATTTGCCCTTCAATTTTTCCTGGAATTATTCTTTTAGATATACCGCTATCTGTTATTTCATATTTTTTATATTTACCTTTAACCTCCCTGTCTATGTATCGTTTAATGCTAATACGATTATAATCAAAAGGTTTTATTGTTTTAGAATAATCTGCCAGGTACAGGTCTGTCAAAATTATTACAGGAATCTGGTATTTATCTGCAATGTTAAAAGCTCTAGCAGTTTGATAAAAGGCGTCTTCAGGGTCCCTCAAAGCTATTACCATCCGTGGAAACTCTCCATGACCTGCATGGATTACAAATCTTAAATCACTTTGTTCTGTCCTGGTAGCCATACCGGTAGCAGGCCCTACTCTTTGGGCATTTACTATAACAATAGGCACCTCTAATATACCGGCAAAGCTTAAGGCCTCTACCATTAAAGCAAAGCCACCGCCAGAAGAAGCTGTCATGGCTCTAACACCTGCATAGGAAGCTCCTAAAGCCATGTTTAAAGCTGCAATCTCATCTTCTACCTGGTCTACAACTATTCCCATTTCATTAGATTTGGAAGAAATATAGGTAAGCAGGCTAGTAGAGGGAGTCATAGGGTATCCACAATAAAACTTACATCCTGCTGCTATAGCCCCTAGTGCCAGTGCATTGTTTCCATTTATTATAATCTTTTCATCCTTCTCGACAGGAAGTTCATACTTACTTTCAATTAAGTTGTATCCTTCTGTAAGGGCTATTATATTATCTTCAATATATTTTTTTCTAATGACGCTTTCTAAAACTTCCCTTCCTGTATTTAAGGGCAAGCCAAAATATTTTAAAATAACTCCCATACCAACAGTATTTAATACCTTATGGTTTTTTATCTTCTTTTTTATTTCGTCTATAGGTAGTTTTATATGCCTTTCTTCATCCAATTCTTCATGGCTTATAATTACTCCATCTGCTTTTAGCCTTTCTTTATGAAGTATATAGGATTCTTTATTTAGTGCAAGTATAAGGTCCAGCTTATCTTTAAAAGAATAAATCTCCTTATCCGAAAATCTTATTTGGACAAAATTGTGGCCTCCCCTGACCCTTGACATATAATCCCTGTAGGTAAATACATGATATCCGCATCTTTTTATTATTTTTTCTATTATATTAGCAAATGTGTCAAGGCCTTGACCTGCTGCTCCGCCAACCAATATGGTATAGTCCACTTTCTCCATCTCCTTTAAGCTTAATTATCTAAACTCCTCCAATAGCTTTTCTGCATCTAATGGATTTAACTCCACATCTACAAGAGGTGGGCCATTCTTTATAAAGTCAAATCTATCCAAATAAGTTTCCTTTTCTTCCTTATAGATAATACCTATTGGAATCCTATCACCAAATTCTAAGGCCTTTTTCATTGCTTCTTCCTTATTAGTATAATCATAGGATTCAGGTAAATGATATACTCTGTTTTTATACCAGGAAAAAGTATTTACCCTATTCCACACAACACAGGGTTGAAGTATATCTACTAGAGCATATCCCTTATATTTTATTGCTTCCTTCATCAAAGCAACCAGGTGAGGTATATCCCCTGAAAATCCTCTAGCAACAAAGCCAGCTCCCATCGTTAAGGCTAAAGCCAAGGGATTAAGCGGTTCTACTTTTACACCGTCAAATTGCAAAGTGGTTATTTGTCCCATGGCTGTCGTTGGTGAAGCTTGCCCCTTGGTCAAGCCATATATTTGATTATTGTGGACAAAATGAGCTATATCAATATTACGCCTTATACCATGTATAAAATGATTTCCTCCTTCACCATAGGTATCTCCATCTCCAGATTCTACTATAACATGCAGTTCCTTATTGGCCATTTTTACGCCAATGGCAGGAGGTATAGCCCTTCCATGAAGTCCATTGAAGCCATTTACACTAATATAGTGGGGCATTTTAGCTGCCTGACCAATTCCAGATACTATAACCACTTCATGTGGTTTAATCTCCAGCTCCTCCAGTGCCATCTTTAAAGCAGTTCTTATCATGTAGTTTCCACATCCTGGACACCAGGCTGGTTCATATAGTTCATACTTGCAAGTCATTATATTACCTCCTTTATCCTTCTATATACTTCATCAGCAGTAAAAGGTCTGCCATCGTATTTTAGTATTTTATAGTCTGATTGAATGAGAGCTTCTTGTCTCATTAGGCTATCAAGCTGGCCTGTAGCATTTTGTTCAATATCTATTATCTTCTTTGCTTTTTTGCTTAAACTTAATAATTTGCTCGTTGGAAATGGCCATATATCTCCAAAAACTAAGGCACCAATAGACACTCCTTCATCTAATAAATTTTCTACTGCTTCCTTTACTGCTCCATAGGTTGATCCCCAACATACCACAAGATTTTCCGGCTCCTCATCCCCTACATGCCAGGGCTCTTTTACTTCCTCTTTTAATAATTCAAACTTTTTTAGCCTTTTATCCACCATCTTTATTCTTATTTCTGCACTTTCTGTTATATGGCCATATTCATCATGTTCATCACTATCCACCAAAACAGTAGCCCCTTCAATTTTTCCAGGTATTATTCTTGGTGAAACGCCAGTTTCAGTAAATTCATAAGTTTTGTACTCTCCCTCTATATGCCTTTTTATATGTCTTTCTATTTTTATATTCTTTAAATCAAAGGGGTTTTTGGTTGTGACCCCATCCGCCAAATGCTGATCGCTCAATAAAAGTACAGGTATATTGTATTTTTCTGCTATATTAAAGGCCCTTACAGTTTGATAAAAGGCATCTTCTGTATCCCTTAAGGCCATAACCATTCTGGGAAACTCTCCATGACCTGCATGGATCATAAATCTTAGATCTGCTTGCTCCGTTCTTGTTGGAAAACCTGTTGCCGGCCCGGGTCTCTGTACATTTATAACTACTACAGGTACTTCTATAATCCCTGCAAGGCTTAAAGCTTCAACCATTAAAGCAAATCCTCCGCCAGATGAACCTGTCATGGCTCTAACCCCTGCATAGGAAGCTCCCAAAGCCATGTTAAGGGCTGCTACCTCATCTTCCACCTGATCTACCACTATGTTATATTCATTGGCATGCTTTGCAATATAAGTTAGTACACCTGTTGATGGAGTCATAGGATATCCGCAATAAAACTTACAACCTGCTGCTATGGCTCCTAACCCAACTGCCTCATTGCCATTTATAAGTATTTTGTCATCCTCTCTAATCTGTAGATTATATTTCGTATCCAATAGCTTGTATCCTTCTTCTAAAGCCTTTAAGTTTACATCAGCAATTTCTTCTTTAAACTCTTCTTTAATTATTTTAGCTGCAATATCCATTGGTACCCCAAAATAATTTAGTATGGCACCTAAGCCTACAGTATTTGCAACTCTCTTGTTATTTAATTTCTTAGCTATCTCTGATAGTTTTAAATGGATTATGGAATTGTCTTCCTTAGCAACTGCTTCATCTGCAATTATAATACCTGTATCCTTTACTTTATCTTTATGTATTTGAACCGTTTCTTCATTTAGTGCAAATAATATATCAATATTGTCTTTAATAGCCAATATATTCTCCGTTGAAAATCTTATGTTAAAAAAGTTATGGCCTCCCCTTATTCTTGACATGTAATCACTATAAGCATATACATTGTAACCACAGCGTTTTATAGCTTTTTCAAAAAGGCTGGCAAAGGTATCCATACCTTGACCTGCTTCTCCTCCAACAATAAGACTATAATCCATATCCTTTCCCCCTTTTGTATTTTGCTTATTTTTAACTATACCCCTTTTTGAGAAATTAACACAATATTATAAATATGATTGCTTAAGTCCCTTTTATACTTAAATTCATATAAAAAAGAAATCCCCTCTAGGATTTCTTATTACTAATCTATATATCTTTTAATACCTTATGTATTGCATCAATTGTATATTTCACTTCAGCAATAGTATTAAAATGACTAAAACTAAATCTAACAGTACCTCTAGGAAAGGTTCCCAAGGTTTTATGGGCTGATGGAGCACAATGTAGGCCGCATCTTGTCATAATCCCAAAGCCACTGCTTAGTTCATAGGATACTTCAGCATTATCTTTTCCTGGCACGTCTATGGAAACTACTGCAGTTCTATGGGATAAATCCTTCTTTCCTACTATATGGATACCAGGCATATTTAATAGTCCTTCCAAAAAATGTTCTACTAAATAGAGTTCCTTTTCCCTAATAGTACTAACTTTTTCTTTCAATACATATTTTAAAGAGGCATTTAATCCATATATACCTGGTATATTTAGAGTTCCAGGTTCAAACTTGTCTGGCATATATTCAGGCTGTATTTCTTCATCTGATAAACTACCTGTACCTCCTTCTATAAGAGGCTCAACCTTAGAAGCTAACTCATCAGATATGATAAATCCTCCTATTCCCTGGGGACCTAATAGGCTTTTATGACCTGTAAAAGCTATGGCATCTGCATTTAAATCCTCATAATCTACATCTAAAAAACCTGCTGTTTGAGCAGAATCAATTATAAAATATAAGCCTTTTTCTTTACAAATTCTTCCTACATTTTTTAAATCCAGTATTGTTCCACAGACATTAGATGCATGGGTCATGATTATAGCTTTTGTATTTGGCTTTATACTTTTTACCACATCATCTGGGTTTAACTCTCCCAATGAATTACACTGTACCCTTGAATACTCAACACCATACTTTTCTAAACTATTTAATGGTCTCATAACAGCATTATGTTCCATGGAGGAAACTATAACATGATCACCTGATTTTAATAGTCCTTTAATTAATATATTTAAACTTTCAGTAACATTTTTTGTAAATATTACATTTTCAGCTTTTTTAAAGTTAAACAATTCACATATAAGCTCCCTGGTTTCATAAACAATATTTTCAGCTTCAAAGGAAGTATCATAACTTCCCCTGTTTACATTAGATCCTACACTGATAAGATAATTTGATATGCTCTCTACCACTCCTGGTGCCTTTGGAAAAGAAGTTGCCCCGTTGTCTAAATATATCCTTTTCATAAACTACCCCTCCTATTTTATGTAATTATCTTGTCATATCTATCTAAAGCATATTTGTTTAACAATAAATAATCAACCTTTTATAAAAAATAAGCCCAGTTATAGACAAAATTTATGGTAACTTATCCTTGTATTTATTATTTCTATTATACTTTTTTTAAAGGATTGTTAAAATTTAAATGATGCAGTTATATTTTAACATTAATAAAAGAGGAGGTATAAAAGTGAAAGAGAAAAAAAGCATTTTACTAACTGGAGCAATTACCGGACTTATTGCAGTATTACTTGTACACTTTGGCAATCCCAAAAATATGGGCTTCTGCATAGCCTGTTTTATAAGGGATATTGCAGGAGGTATTGGTTTACACAGTGCACCAATAGTCCAATACGTACGTCCTGAAATAGTTGGACTTGTAATAGGTGCCTTCCTGGTTTCTGTAGCAAACAAGGAATTTAAAACTAAAGGTGGATCTTCACCATTTACAAGATTCATTTTAGGTATGGTAGTTATGATAGGAGCTTTAGTATTCCTAGGATGTCCATTAAGAATGGTATTAAGAATTGCTGGTGGAGACCTGAATGCAATCGTTGGCTTAGTAGGATTTGTAGTTGGAATATTTATAGGAGTATTTTTCCTGAATAAAGGATTTAGTTTAAAAAGAAATTACACCTTAAGCAGCTTTGAAGGTTACCTTTTCCCAATAACAAATTTTTTGCTATTCATATTGCTAGTAGCAGGCTTTAGTATGTTACATTTTAGTGAAGAAGGACCTGGATCAATGCATGCACCAATATGGATATCATTAATTGCCGGATTAATAGTAGGAGCCCTTGCCCAAAGATCAAGACTTTGTATGGTTGGTGGCATGAGAGATATGATAATGTTTAAAGATAGCCATTTATTATCAGGCTTTATAGCAATTATTGTGGTTGCATTAATAGGTAATATAGCATTTGGATATTTCAAGCTTGGATTTGCAGAACAACCTGTAGCCCATACAGATGGACTATGGAATTTCCTTGGTATGGTTATAGTAGGATGGGGCTCTGTACTTCTAGGTGGCTGTCCACTAAGACAATTGATACTAGCTGGTGAAGGTAACACAGATTCTGCAGTAACAGTTATGGGAAGTCTAGTAGGTGCAGCCATAGCCCATAATTTTGGTTTAGCATCAAGTACATCTGGAGCCTCTCCAAATGGTAAAGTTGCAGTATTTATATGTTTAGCTGTAGTTCTTGCCATATCAATTGCAAATAGTGAAGCATTTTCAAAAGAAAAAAGTCCTATTAAGGCTAGCAATTAATTTTGAAAGGGGAGATAAATAGTGGAAAAAGTAGATGCAAGGGGCATATCCTGTCCACAGCCAGTATTAATGGCTAAAAACGCAATTGAAAAAAGTCCCGAGGGAATAGATATTTTAGTTGACAACAACACTGCTAAAAACAATGTTTCTAGATTTCTAAAAAACCAAGGATATAAATTAGAATATGAAAATGAAGGAGAAGATATTTTAATAAAAGCGAGGAAATAATTATGAAGGAATACATAGCAACATTTTTTACCCATTCTGGGGCAATAAAATTTGATAGAAAGGCAAAGTCTAAAAATATTGAATGCCATCTGATGCCTGTACCAAGAAAGCTTAGTTCAGATTGTGGAATAGGTGCAAAATTTAAGTTTGATAAGGATGTATTAGATCTGGTAGACGATGAGATTGAGAAAATATTCATTGTAAAAGATGGTAAATATGAGCTAGTTTATAGTAATGAATAAAATAATAGATAAATATAAAAGAGAAATCCTCAATAAGGATTTCTCTTTTATATTGCCAGCCCTGATGTTTTGCTAACATCTAATACAAATAATATTCCTGCTCCCGGTTTATCTATATTAAGCCTTTTTCTAATTAAATTTACAATATTATCAGTTTTATCCTTAGTTGACAATATTAAAACAATATCCTTTTCAGGCTCTATTTCCATACTAAATAGTTTTTCTTTTTCATGGATTCCAGAACCTCTGCCATGGAGTACTGTACCTCCAGTTGATCCCGCTTCCCTAGCAGCTTCCATAACATCATCAGCTAGACCCCTATCTACTATTGTAAATATAGCATCATATTTCATACTATCTTCCCCTTCCTTTTCAGGTTTTGGTATATACTCACTATGATGTAAGCCAACGACATTAGCTACAGGCATAGAAAAAGCTATACCATGATTAGGTTTATCTAAATGGAATATTTTGGTTAATTCTTCATGTAAAATCTCTTCAAGATTTTCTTCTATAACCATTAAAAGAATCTCTTTTCTTATCTCATCTAATCCTAATAGTTTGAGTATGTTGCTCCTTACAGTGCCGGTACCTAAAAGAAAAGTTCCTCCAGTTACTCCCAGCTTTTTAGATTCCCTTAGAACTTTGGTGCCCTTGCCAAAATCCACTATTATACAGAATAATTTATATTTTTTATTCTCTAGTATTGTTGTCAATGTCAACCCCCTCCTTTTTAGCCTTAATCTTAAACAAATATCCTAGTATCTGTATAGCTATCAATGGGGTCATGGCTACCATTGCAATAACTCCAAATCCATCAACTAATACATTGGCAGTTGGTATTGCTTCTGCAGCACCTTGTGCAAAGGCTAATACAAAAGTAGCCGTCATGGGTCCAGATGCAACTCCACCAGAATCATAAGCTATACCTACAAAAATAGGTGGAACCTTGTAGCTTAAAAAAGCTGCAAATGCAAATCCAGGCAATAAAAAATGCCATAGTTTCAAACCTGGTATCATTATTCTCAACATGGAAGAAGTTACAGCAAAAGCAATTCCAATGGACAATGTGGCTAAGATTGCTCTTCTCTTTATATATCCTGCAGTTACATCCTCTACCTGTTCCGTCAATACATGTACTGCCGGCTCTGCTAAAACTACAACAAGCCCTAATAAAAATCCTATGGCAGGTAGTAGCCCTTTAAATTCAAAGGATGCAATACTGTAGCCTATTAATCTGCCCACTTCCATAAAACCTGCATTTACTCCCGTCATAAATAAAACAAAACCAATATAGGTATATAAAAGACCCTTTAATATTTTATTCCTATTTTTTCTATTTAGATTAAATTTGTTTTTATTAAATATCAAAAATAATATAAGTATAGGTACCAAGGTTATCAAAATATCCTTCATTATAATTGGAAATTCTTCTAAATAGGGTTGAAATATTCCACTATGATATACAAACTCTTCTGCTTCTCCCTGTATATTGCTTAGTCTGGCTATAACACTCATAAGCATTACAGCCAATATGGGGCCTGCAGAAGCCATACCCACAAGTCCAAAGCTGTCCTCCTCTGAAGTTTTTCCACCCTTTAATTGAGATACACCAAGTCCTAAAGCAAGTATAAAAGGTGTAGTCATGGCCCCTGTTGTGGCTCCTGAGGCATCTATGGAAACTGCTAATATTTCTTCAGATACTTTTAGCCCTAATAGAAAAATTATAAAATATAAAATAGTGTATAACTTGTTTAAGGGTTTTTCATATAAAATCCTTAAAAGACCAATGGAAACTGTTACTCCTACACCTATGGATACAACAATTAAAAATAATGTACCAGGTAACTTTCCTCCTGATGCCTCATCGACCTGAATTGCAAGTACCTGTAAATCTGGTTCTGCAACTGTAATTAAGAAACCTAATAAAAAACCTAAAATGCATACTACCAAAATCTTATTACTTCTGGCAATATACTCTCCCATCAAATTACCTATAGGTGTAATTCCTAGTTCAGCTCCAAATAAAAATATCCCTAAACCTAATATAACCATAAAAGAACCTATTATAAATCTAATTAGCATGTCAGATTCTACATCTACTAAAGTAAAACTTAGAATCAATACTAGTATAGTTATTGGCAATACAGACATGGATACTTCTATAAATTTTCTTTTTAATAAGCTCAATGGGCAACCTCCTTTCTTATCTATTGTAACTTATATACCTTATAAATAGGTAAATAATATTCTTCATAAAAATTGTAATATTTAATTCAAAATTATTAAGAAAATATTATAAAATTGCATCTTGTAAATAATTAAATTATATCAAATTATTTGCATTAAATAAATTGAAACAATGAATATTATAAGATTTATAATTAATTTTTAATTATTAAACAAAAAAGGAACATAGTTTTAAGTCTATGCTCCTTTTTTAATGGCCTCCTTTAAAGTATGCCAGGATAAAACTGCGCATTTTACCCTTGCTGGCATATTTGAAATATTTTTAAATACAATAGCATCCTCTAATACTTCCAGTTCTTCATCATCGGTTATTTCCTTTTTTATCATAGAAAGAAAAATATCTGCTAACTTTTCTGCTTCTTCCTTTGATTTACCTTTTATAAGATCTATCATCATGGAAGTGGAAGCCTGGGAAATGGCACATCCAATTCCTGTAAAAGATGCATCTTTAATTGTTCCATCTTCCGCACAAACTAATTCCAGGGTTATATCATCACCACAACTGGGATTGTGTCCTCTTTCAGTACAATTGGCATCTTTAAGATGCCTTTTATTATGCCCACTTTGACTATGTTCAAGTATCAATTCAGTATAGAGTTCATTAAGATCCATAACCTAACCACTTCCTTACTTTACTTAGACTATCTATAAATATATCAATTTCTTCCTTCGTATTATAGAAATAAAAGCTTATTCTAGAGGTTGCAGGAGCCTTTAAGTATTTCATCAGAGGCTGAGCACAGTGATGGCCTGCCCTTAAGGCTACCCCATAGCTATCAACTATAGTTGATACATCATGGGGATGGCAACCTTCAAGCCCAAATGAAATTACAGCACCTCTATCCTTCATATCAAGGGGTCCATATATTTTAACATATGGGATTTCCTTTAATCTTTCCAATGCATAAGCTGTTAATTTCTCTTCTTGTTTTTGTATATTTTCAAATCTTATTTTCTCTATATATTCTATGGCTGCCCTAAGTCCTACAGCTCCTTCCACATTTGGAGTGCCTGCCTCAAACTTTCTAGGAAGCTCTGCAAAGGTAGTTGTCTGCTCTTCAACATACTCAATCATATCTCCTCCCATTAGAAAAGGAGGCATTTTCTCTAATAATTCTTCCTTACCATACAATACGCCTATACCCATTGGTGCTAACATCTTATGACCTGAAAACACTAAAAAATCAGCATCTAAATCTAAAACATCTACTTTCATATGGGGTACACTCTGAGCCCCATCCACTATTACTATGGCCCCTTTAGAATGGGCATATTCTGCAATTTCTTTAACTGGATATACGGTACCTAGAACATTGGACATTTGTGCCAAGGATACTATCTTTGTTCTATCTGTAATTTTTCTTCTTACCTCTTCCATATCCAATCTATAATCTTCATTTAAGTATATATATTTTAACTTAGCATTTTTTATTTGAACAATTTTCTGCCAAGGCACAATATTACTATGGTGTTCTGATATTAACACCACAATTTCGTCCCCTTCTTCTATATATTTTAAACCATAGGAATAGGCTATTAAATTTAAGGCTTCCGTTGCATTTCTAGTAAATATTATTTCCCTTGCAGATTTAGCATTTATAAACTGTCTTACCTTTTCCCTGGAGCTTTCATAAAATTCTGTGGCTGAAACTCCAAGGTAATGGGCCCCTCTATTGGGATTTGCATTATACTTTTCATAATAATCTTTTATAGCATTTAGTACATATTTTGGCTTATGGGTTGTGGCTGCATTATCCAAATATACTAGAGTTTTTCCATTTACTTGTTGATTTAAAGTTGGAAAATCCTCTCTAATTTTTTCAACATCAAAGCTTACCATTTTCTATCCTCCATAACAAGCTTTCTTGCTAGTTCATCTTTAATAATGTTTTTTACATCCTCCATAGGAATCTTGTCAATTATAGGATTAAAGGAAGCCTCAACTAATGCTTTCAAAGCTTCTTTCTTTGAAAAACCACGGCTCATCATATAAAACAGCTTATCCTCATCTACCTTTCCTGAACTGGCAGCATGTTCACCAACTACATCATCTTCTGTACATAACAATAATGGAACTTGCTTTGATACTACAGTATTATCAAGTAATATTACGGATTCTTCTTCTTTTCCTACAGATTGACTTGAGCCTAATTTAAAATCAATGGTTCCCTTAAATAATTTCTTTGCTCTGTCCTTAAGAGCTCCCTTTGTTTCAATATTGCTTATGCTCCTTCTTCCAATATGGTTCATATAATAGCTTAAGTCTAATTCCCTATCCTTATCCCCTAAATATATTGAATCTATGGATGCTTTGCCTTCTTCCTTTATGTTGGATATATAGTTTGTAACAGATCTTTTGCTCCCAAATTCTACCTGTATGAAATTTACCTCTGCACCAGGCTCCACTATTGCAAGATTTGAATCAAAGTGGTTTGAATAGTCGTTCATTCTTTGTATCTTTATAACTGTGACACTGGCTCCAGGCATTGCGTATATTTTCAAGGCCCCATTGTGGAAGGCATCTACATCATCAAGTGTATAATAATCTATAACAATGGTAGCTTTACTGTTTTCTGAAGCTACGATTACATTGTTATCTATAACAAGATCATTTTCTTTGTCCATTCCATACTTAATTCTTATTGGTTTTTCAATATTTGCTCCCCTTTTAATATAGGCATATATTCCTGCATTATGGGAGTTTTCAGCTAATTCTACCATTTTCTTAGACACGCCATATTCACATTTTTCATTATTAATTCTATTTAAATGCTGATTTATAGAAACTATATTATTTATAGTGCCAATAGAAATATTTTCATCATCTATATCCCCAAGATATTTTTTATTATAAGGCTTTTTAGCCTTATTTATGACTTCATCTATTTTTAAATGGTTTACATTTAACCACCTATATGTTTTTACCGGAATGGAGTTCAATTCATCCTTAATTTCCATCACTTATATCACTCCTTAACCAATAGTGCCTTCTAGCTCTAGATTTATTAAATTGTTCATCTCTACAGCATACTCTAGTGGTAATTCTTTTGAAATTGGTTCAACAAAACCTCTTACTATCATAGCCTTAGCTTCCTCTTCACTAATTCCTCTACTCATAAGATAAAATATAGCCTCATCACTTATCCTACCTATTTTAGCCTCATGGCCTATATCGACTTCATCATTTCTTATATCCATAACTGGTATTGTATCGGATCTTGATTTATTATCCAGCATCAATGATTCACATGATATTGTAGATTTACAGTGATGAGCATTTTCTGTTATAGTTAAAGATCCCCTATATACTGCTACACCACCATCTTTTGAAATAGATTTAGTATTGATGCTTGAAGTAGTATATGGTGCAGCATGTACAACTTTAGCACCAGTATCAAGGTATTGACCATTACCTGCAAAGGTTATACTTGTAAATTCTGCCCTTGCGCCTTCGCCCTTTAAAATGCTCATAGGATAAAGCATTGAAACCTTTGAACCAAAGGAACCAGATATCCACTCTATTATTCCATTCTTTTCTACTATAGCCCTTTTTGTATTTAAGTTAAACATATTCTTTGACCAGTTTTCTATAGTAGAATATCTTAATCTAGCTCCTTCCTTAACGATCAACTCCACACAACCTGCATGGAGATTATTTACAGAATACTTTGGTGCTGAGCATCCTTCTATAAAATGAAGAAAAGCTCCCTTTTCAACTATAATCAAAGTATGTTCAAACTGACCTGCTCCAGGAGCATTTAACCTGAAATAGGATTGTAAAGGTATATCTACATGGACACCTTCAGGAATATATACAAAGGAGCCTCCTGACCAAACTGCTCCATGAAGGGCTGCAAACTTATGGTCACTTGGTGGTACGACTGTCATAAAATGCTCTTTTATAACATCCTCATATTCTTTAACAGCAGTTTCCATATCTGTATATATAACACCTTTCTGAGCAAGATACCCTTTAAGATTGTGATAAACCACTTCTGAATCGTATTGAGCACCTACTCCTGCAAGAGATTTATGTTCAGCTTCTGGAATACCCAGTCTCACAAAAGTCTCCTTTATATCTTCAGGTACATCATCCCAGGTATATTTCATATCTGTTTTAGGTTTAACATAAGTAACTATATTATCTATATCCAATTCATCAAGATTTGGTCCCCAAACTGGTAGATCTAATTTATTGTAAATTTCCAAAGATTTTAGGCGGAAGTCTGTCATCCACTTTGGTTCATTTTTTTTCCTTGAAATATCCTTTACTATTTCCTCTGTTAATCCTTTTTCGGCTATATAATCATATTTAAATTCATTTCTTATATCATATATACCACGGTCTATATCTTCCACGTAAGTTTTTCTTCTTGTATCCATATGCCTCACCCTGTTCCTTTAGTTTTTGAAAGCTTCAAAGCCTTCCTTTTCTATAATGTCAATCAGGCTCATATCACCACTTTTTACTATTTTTCCATCAATTAAGAAATGAACATAATCTGGATTTAAGTATTCTAATAGATTGTTATGATGGGTTATAATAATAATTGAGTTTTCATCTGATCTGTACTCTTTTACTCCAGTAGCTACAACTCTGACTGCATCCACATCAAGTCCAGAATCTGTTTCATCTAATATGGCAAGCTTTGGTTCTAAAATTAAAAGCTGTAATATTTCGCTTTTTTTCTTTTCTCCTCCTGAAAAACCTTCATTTAAATATCTTTTAGCGTATTCTTCCTTCATATCCAATAGTTTCATTTTTTCCTTTAAGGTCTTTTTAAATTCCATAATCTTTATTGGCTTGTCTTCCACTGCCATTTTAGCTGAACGCAAAAAGTTCTCTACTGTAATTCCTGGAATTTCCTCTGGATATTGGAATGACATGAATATTCCTAGCTTTGCCCTTTCATCTACCTTTGTATCATTTATTATTTGACCTTCAAATTCAATTTCTCCTTCAGTGATTTCATACTTTGGATTGCCCATTAGTACATTGGCAAGAGTTGATTTTCCTGCACCATTAGGACCCATAATTACATGTACTTCTCCCTTATTGATATCAAGATTTAAACCTTTTAGAATCTCATTGTCTCCTACTTTTACATGTAAATTCTTTATAGATAAAAATTTGTTTCCCATAATCATACTCCTTTATCCTTTAATTCCTACTATTTTACTATACATTAAAGGATACCACATATTACTTGCGTTCGCAACTATTTTTGAAAAATATTTTAATATAAAAAAAGACATATTGGTGGGACTTCCACCAATATGTCCAACTTATCTACATGCAATCTCTTTTACACATTTCACATCTATTATTTTCAACCTTAGCATGTCCTATTTTCTTTAGCAATTCACTTAGCACCTGTTTTTCAACTTTTGTTAGATTTTCCAAAAGTAAATTTTCCCATTGGTTTATTAAACCTAGCACCTTTGGTTTTATATCCATAGCCTTTTTAGTTAGATAAATTCTCTTTACTCTCCTATCCTTCTCATCCTGCTTCCTTACAACGTATCCTTCCTTTTCCAGCTTATTTATAGCTCTAGTAGTATTTGCACCATCAATACTTAAATAGGATGAAAGTTCTTCCTGGCTTATACCATCACAATAGTATAATTCCAGCAAAAACATTATCTGTCCACTGCCTATATTGTATTCCTCAAGTCCTTCATATACAAAACTTAAATAAAGCCTGTGAAAAACTGAAAACCATCTACTTATGTAATCATCTGGACAATTCCTCAAAATTAACTCCTCCCATTTTTTTATCTAATATAACATAATTAAATTGCTTTCGCAATTAATTTATTTAAATTTATAACCACTCAAAGATAATATAAGCTGGGAAGGTAAATAAAATAACCACATGGCTACAAGGGATATTTGGTAAACCAAGCTATTATATTTAAAATATACACCTTTAATAATATTAAAAATAGCCACATTTATATCACATAATAAAAAAAGAAACATGCCAGCAACTACCATTATACTATTCAGTTTAGGAAAAGTCTTTTCTTTATAAACTAATATGGACATGTAAACATTTGTTACAAGACAAACTCCATAAGATAGGCCAAGAGCTATTATAAGAGGAATATTAATAAAAAAGTTTATTATAATATATAAGAAAAATATACCCCCTAGTATTTTAATATACCTTTTTATAATGCAGCTCCTTTTTCTTGTAGCATATCTTATTGAATGTGTAATCTGTGCAAGTATAAATATGGCTATGCCAATTTCATAATAATCATCCAATATTAAGAGAAAATAATCTGCAATTACTGTTAATAAAAGACCAATTTGTAACAATTTAATATTATACAGGTCAAAAGCATTATGTCTTGACAATAAGGAAATAAAAAAACATAGTATTATACATATAAACTTTAAATTTTTTGATAGCTTTATATATTTGTTATTTATATCCAGGAATAAAAAGATTAAGTAAAATATTATAACTGAAATTAATAGGTATCTTATTATTGTCCTATAATTTATTTTTTTCATTTGAAACACCCCAATAGGGTTACCAAAAGATTTTAGTTCAATATCTTCTTGACTTATCCTGTAAAAATTATATCATACATAGCAGTTTGTTTTTTTAAAGTTTTGAAAATTAATTATATTGACTAGTGCAGCCTTATATGTTATTATCTTAGTTAGAAAAGGAGTGGACTTTAAGTGGATGATTCACCTTATCCTGACTTGTGTGTTCTAGCAATTCTAAAAAAATATTTAAAAATTCGATTAATTGAATAGTTAGGATACGTGACAAAGGGCAATTTTTAATTGCCTTTGTTAGCGTGTCCTTTTTTTGACCCAAATTATCACTTAATTATTAGGAGGTTGGTTTAATTTGTCAGATGTTTCTATTGGGGGGCAGATTTTGCTGCTGTTAGTTTTAATATTTGCAAATGCTGTTTTTGCATGTGCTGAGATAGCAATAATATCTGCTAATGAAAACAGACTAGAATCTATGAAAAAAGATGGTAATAAAAAAGCTAGTAGGATTTTGTATTTAATTGAAGAACCTTCCCGCTTTTTATCTACTATCCAAGTAGGTATTACTCTAGCTGGTTTCTTAGCCAGTGCCTTTGCAGCAGATAATTTCTCCGATCCATTAGTAGACTTTTTAATAAGGGTAGGAGTTAATATAAATCCTGCTACGCTAAATACAATAGCCGTTATATTTATTACCATTATTTTATCCTATTTCACCTTAGTATTTGGGGAATTAGTACCAAAAAGAATTGCTATGAAAAATCCAGAAAAAATTTCATTAATGGTATCAGGGCTTGTGCTTATACTTTCTAAATTATTCAGTCCACTTGTATGGTTGTTAACAAAATCAACAAATGGAATTTTGTGTCTAATTGGCATAGATCCTCATGAATTAGACGATATTGTTACAGAAGATGATATCCGTATGCTGGTGGATCAGGGCCGACTAAAAGGTTCCATCGATCCTAGTGAACAAGAAATGATACACAATATATTTGAATTTGACAATAAATATGCTCAAGATGTAATGACCCATAGAACTGAAGTTAGCCTGCTTTGGTTGGAAGAAAGCGAAGAAGATTGGGAAAAAACTATCTATGAAAGCAGACATACCTATTATCCTGTATGTCATGAAAGTACAGATAATGTGATTGGAGTATTAAATACTAAGGATTATTTTAGACTAAAGGATAGGTCGAAAGATAATGTTTTAGACAAAGCAGTACGTCCTGCATACTTTGTACCTGAAACTGTAAGGACAGATGTGCTTTTTAACAACATGAAACAAAGCCGTAACCATTTTGCAGTTGTATTAGATGATTATGGCGGAATGGCTGGAATAATAACCATTAACGACCTGTTGGAACAATTAGTCGGAAATCTTGATGATGATACAACTGTACCTGTTGAGCCACCAATGATTGAAAGAATAGACTCAAAAACTTGGAAAATCCAAGGACATACTCCTGTAGAATTAGTAGCTGAACAATTGGGTATAAATCTTCCGGACATAGATGAGTATGACACTTTTGGAGGATTTGTCTTTGGTATGTTAGGTACAGTCCCAGCTGATGGAAGTACTCCTGAATTGGATGTTTTAAACCTTCACATTAAAGTAACATCCATTAAGGACCATAGGATGGAAAGGGCTGTTGTATATATAAATGAAAAAAAAGAAGATAATAATGAAGAACCCCAATTAAAAGTTGTTAATGGAAAAGGGTAGGTATTCCCTACCCTTATTTATTATTCACCTGCTATGGATAGCTTTCTAATCATTATAGATGGTGAACCTACACCATTTGATGCAAATCTAAAATCATTTCCTATTTCCTCAATATCCATTAGGGTTTGAAAGAAGTTACCAGCAATAGTTATTAAATTTACTGGTTTTGATATTTCACCATTTTCTATTAAATATCCTTGTGCTGATAGGGAAAAATCTCCAGATACTGGATTTAACCCAGAATGTAGGCCTTGCACTTCTGTAATCATAAGACCTTTTCCTAATATTTGCATCAATTCATCTAAGGATTTTTCTCCCTTATCTACATACAGGTTAGTAGTAGAAGTGCTTACATTAGATTTATAGGATCTTCTAAAGCCATTACCTGTAGACTCAACCCCATCTTTTAAAGCAGATTTCCAGTTATATAGATAGGTTTTAAGCACTCCCTTATCTATTACTTTTTTTGCCTTAGTAGCAGTACCTTCTCCATCAAAGCTGCAGGAATTAAAACCTTCTTCTATAAATGGATCATCCACCAATGTAAATTTGTTATTTGCAACTTCTTTGTCAATTTTACCTTCAAATAAGGATAGGCCCTTTTGTACACTATCTGCATATAATACTGAACTAAAAGCCCCTAATATTTCTGCAAAAACATCATTTCTAATTATGACAGGATAGTCTCCTGATTTAATTGGTTTCCCACCTAAGCGGGATGTGGCTTCATCTACTGCTTCCTTTGCCATAGCTTTATAATCCAGCTCTGAAAAATCTTTAACAATTCTATAGCTTATTCCAGTTTTAGTATCTTCTTTTTCCTTGGCTACAACCTGTATAAAAGATATGGCTAAATTTCTTTTATCTTCTAAATCCAGTCCTTTTGTATTATATAGATACCTGCTATTTTCCTTTTCATTGTATATGCAGTAACTTACAGATACAATTCTTGAATCAAGGCTATAGGCTTCCCTTTCCAAAGACCTTACAAATTCTATTTTGTTTTCCAGGGGTATTTCTTTAAGTTTAGGATTATAATTATTAAGTTTTTTATACTCTTTTGAACCTCCATAAATAATTTCTTTATCTATTGTATCAATATATTTCCCATTTTCCTCAGCTTCTTCAATTAACATATTAATAGAAGATTCATCTAATCTTTCAGTATAAGAATATCCCATTTTGCCTTTTGTAATCCCTCTTAATGACAAACCTTCTGTTTCTGATATATTGTATCTGTCAATTTCTCCATTAAACACTGCTATTTCTATTTCCTTATTTTGTTCTATATAAGTTTCCATATCATCAAATTTATTTTTTCCAGCTTTAAAAATTTTTTCTGACAGCTCCTTGTATGTCATACTATTTATCCCCCTTTCTTCCACCAACAGTTAGTGCTTTAACCCTTATGGTTGGTTGTCCCACATTGGCTGGTATTGAACCACTTAATGAACCACACATTCCTTGGCCAAAGCTTTGGTTATTTCCAACCATATCTATATTCTCCAATACTTTAGCACCAGTTCCAATCAAGGTTGCACCCCTTACAGGTTTTGTAATCTTACCATTTTCTATTAAATATCCTTCCATTACTGCAAAGTTAAAATCTCCAGTAGCAGGATTTACACTTCCGCCACCTAGTTTTCTAGCAAATAATCCTTTTTCTGTATTAGCTATTATTTCTTCAAAGGTTGAATTACCATTGGCAATAAAGGTATTGTTCATCCTGGATGTTGGGGGATACTTATAGGATTGTCTTCTGCCAGAGCCTGTTGATTTCATACCCATTCGTTTTCCATTTAGCTTATCTACTAAATAGGATTTTAGTATTCCATTTTCTATAAGTATATTTCTTTGGGTTGGTGTTCCCTCATCGTCTACATTTGATGAACCCCAACCATTTGGTATAGAGCCATCATCTATGGCAGTAACCAAGGGAGATGCAATCCTCTCACCCAATTTCCCACTAAATACTGAATTTCCTTTAGCCACAAAAGTTCCCTCCAGTGAATGGCCACAGGCCTCATGGAAGAGTACTCCTCCAAATTCATTATGAATTACTACAGGCATAACTCCACTTGGACTATAATCTGCTAATATCATTGTTTTAGCAATTCTTGATGCTTCTTTCCCTATCTCCCTTACATCTATATTATCAAAAAACTCAAAGCCCATGGAAGCACCAGGACCATAAAAGCCTTCCTGCATTTCCCCATCCCTTGAGGCAATAGATTGGACAGTAAACCTAGTCCTTACCCTTTTATCCTCAACAATTAAACCTTCTGTATTGGCTATAAGTACATTTTGTTCCTCATCAAAATAATTTGTAGTAACCTGTGAAATAAGTGGGTCATAAGTTTTGGCACTTTCATATCCTTTTTTTAGAAGCTCCACTTTCTTTTTCTTATCCACTGTATTTGGCAGTGTTTTTATATAATGTTTATTAGGAACAATTGATTTCATCATATTTAAAACAAAATTGTCTTTTTTGGATCTGGCTGCCAGGGCTACTTCTTTTGCCACTTTTATTAAATTTTCTTCACTAGAATCATTAGTATAGCCATAAGCACTATTTAATCCATCAAATACCCTTATGCCAACTCCATAATCCCTGCCAGATATACTATTTTCAATATAGCCCCCAACCATTTTTATATTTGTATTGTATCTATCCTCAACAAATATTTCTGCAAAATCTCCTCCTGTGGAAAGAGCAGCATAGAGCACATTTTCTATTACTTTTTTACTAAGCAAAAAATTACCCCCTTATATCTAGTTTATTTAATTATATAATATTTGGAGAGTGAAAACATAATTATTTACACATTTTTAACTTTTTAAAAAATTAGTGTTTAAAAATCAAAATTTATAACTTGACTACCCTTTATTTTAGTGATAAAATATAAGCAATTTAATTACATAAGATATTTTAATATCTAGTTTTGTTGATAGGGAGGAGTAGTTGTACATTTAGTTATAGAGAGCCGGTGAGGGTGGAAAGCTGGTACGACAATGTACAATGAATGGGCCCTTGAGAAGTAGTGTGAAATGTGAAAGAGTAGCACTACCGTGTGCCGCACGTTACAGCGGATAGGGTATGTTAGTACCCGAAAGAGTGGTGCATTGCACAATTTAGGTGGTACCGCGGATTTCATCCGTCCTAATTATTTAGGACGGTTTTTTTATACCTAAAATACAAAAAAATGACTGAGCATTAAATAGAAAGGGGTGATTATGATGTGAAGAGAATTCCATGTTAATTCCTTGATTAGAAAATTTACAGCCAATAAAATAAAAGGAGTGTTTTCTATGAATGTAAAAAGGTTTGTTCTAAATTCTTTCTTACTTGCAATAGGAGTTCTTTTACATCAAATTACTCCACCATTTTTCCTAGGAATGAAACCTGATTTTTCACTAATAGTACTTTTTATAATACTTTTATTTAATAAGGATTTGAAACTGTGTATAGCCTCTGGATTGGTAGCTGGCATATTTACTGCTTTAACAACCAGTTTTCCAGGTGGTCAAGTGGCTAATATAATTGATAAGCTAGTTACAACCATTGTTATGTTTCTATCCATAAAGGCATTGAGAAAATATATTAAAGAACAGCTCTTGGTCATATTTATCATGTCCCTAGGCACCTTAATCAGCGGAACTGTATTTTTGTCTTCTGCAGCATTTATATCAGGACTACCAGGAGATTTTTATGAACTGATTTTATTTATAGTTTTACCTGCTGCTTTAATTAATACTATAGTAGGAGTTGTTTTATATAATATTATAAATGTAAGTATGGAAAGGATTAATTTTACCCTTCATTAAAAACTGCTTCTTCCTGGTTCGAGCACCGGGAAGAAGCATCAATTATCTTCCTTTAGCCATATAATACCATAGATATATTCTTAAACAAATTACCATCTAGATCTTTAATTGTGAAAATATCTCCTTCCAATACTCCATAGGTGTGGGGATTGTTTTCCTTCGGCAGGGTAATACTTCCTGGATTTATTATAAAAAGATTGTCAATTTTTTCAGCCTTAGGTATATGGGTATGGCCATATATAAACACATCTCCCTTGGCTAATTTAGGCATCTTGACTTCATTGTATATATGGCCATGGGATAAAAATAGTCTTTTGCCCTCATATAAAATTGTAGAATATGTTGCCATAATGGGAAAATCAACTACCATTTCATCTACTTCACTATCGCAATTTCCCCTTACTGCTATTATTTTATCACTGTAACCATTAAGTACTTCAGCTACCCTTTTAGGATTATATTCTTTAGGTAAAGGATTTCTAGCTCCATGATATAGTACATCTCCCAATAATACTATATAATCAGCCTTTTCATCTTTAAATCTTTCCAGTGCCTTCATTAAATAATATACTGAGCCATGTATGTCTGACATAAAAAATAATTTCATCCTTGTACCTCCTATTTTTATCTATTTACTTTCTTCAACAAATTGAATCTTTAATCCATTGGGATCCAGTATGAAGAAAAATCTTGTATTTGGATTGGGCTGAAAGGGGCCACTGTGAATTTCAATCCCTTTTTCCTTTACAAATTCCATCTTTTTATCTAATGAATCCACCTTAAATCCTAAGGAAATATCTTCCCCAATATTAACTTCCTTTTTACTTTTATCATAAATTAACTCTATTTTAGTCTCCCCTTCTCCCAGAAACACAATCTCCATTTCTGGGCCAGCTTTAAATCTGGTTTTCTCTTTAAGTCCAACTATCTCCCTATAGAATTTTAAGGACTCCTCCATATCTTTAACATGTATAGTACACCAGGAAAGTTTCATGAATATCCCCCCCATAAATTTTTTGCCTGATTATATAAAAATTATATCACTCTTTGCTGCCATCATGAATATACTTTATATTAAATAAAATCCTGTCATCAGCATGGGTAAAAAGATTAATTAATAAAAATTATAAAAAATTGTTGACTTTTTAAAAAATTGTGCTAAGATAGTTATTAAAATTATTTAAATGCTGTGATGGAGAGAAAGATATCTTATCTTATTTACAGAGAGTTGGGTAAGGTGAGAGCCAACAATAAGAGGATATGTAATATTCACTCCTGAGCAGATTCGTTAAAAGAGAATTCTCGAGTAGACGAATCCGAAAGCCCATCGTTACAGGGGATAGGACTGTTAGGTCTGATTTAGAGGGGTGACTTTTGTCACAAATAGGGTGGTACCGCGGAGTATAATCTTTCGTCCCTATAAAACAAGTTATAACTTGTTTTATAGGAGCGAAAGATTTTTTTATTACCTTTTTTAGCCTAGGCTAATGTACAAATACTAAAATTCAATAATTTAAACTAATTAACAATTAATCCATAGGGGAGGATTTAAAAATGAAAAAATATATAAGCAAATTAATGATATTAGCATTAGTAGGGATGCTTATTTTAAATGGCTGTAGTGTTGGAAACAGCAAAGCAGAAGAAGAAAAAAATGAATCCACTTACACAATAGGAATTGTACAACTAGCAGAACATCCTGCTTTAGATGATGCAAGAATTGGATTTGAAGATGGTCTAAAAGAATTAGGAGTTAATGCAGAAATTATATATCAAAATGCTCAAGGTGACATTCCAACTACTGTAAGTATATCTGAAAAATTTGTTAAAGATCAGGTAGATTTAATATATGCCATTGCAACTCCTGCAGCACAAAGTGCTAAGCAAGCAGCCCAGGATATACCTGTATTGTTCAGTGCAGTTACTGATCCAGTGGAATCTGGAATAGTTGAGGATTGGGAAAATGTAGGTGGCAATGTAACTGGTACTTCAGATAAGGCACCAGTAGAAGCCCAATTAAAGATGTTTAAGGAAATTGATCCAAGTATTGAAACAATAGGTATCATATACAATACAAGTGAGACCAATTCAGAAATTCAAATAAAGGAAGTTGAAAAATTAGCTCCCAAGGAGGGTTTAAAGGTCGAAAAAATTGGTATAAGTTCAGTAAATGAAATGCCCCAAGCATTAGATTCATTATTAAGTAAGGTTGATGCCTTATATGCCTTAAGCGACAATTTAGTTGCTTCATCTGTAGAACTAGTTGCTAATAAATTAATTGAAAAGAATATGATATCAGTTTGTGCTGAAGAATCCCAAGTAGGTGGAGGCCTTTTAATAACCAAGGGCCTAAGCTATTATGAATTAGGTAAACAAACTGCTAAAATGGCAAAGGAAATACTTGTTGATAAAAAGGATGTATCTACCATACCTGTAGGTTTAGCTGAAGAAACTGTAATTATAGTTAATAAAAATACCTTAGAAAAATTAGGTTTAGATAGAAACTTACCAATATTCAAAGATGCCAAAATGGTAGGAAAATAATATAAAAAATGGAGGAAGTAGCATGGATTTAATTATAACCAGCTTAGAGCAGGGCTTAATATTTGGAATATTGGCTATGGGAGTTCTATTAACATACAAAGTATTGAATGAAGCTGACTTATCTGTCGAAGGTACCTTTCCTTTTGGTGCCTTCGTATTTGCTAAATTCGTAATGATGGGTTTAAGTCCCATAATAAGTACACTTATTGCATTTTTATTGGGCACTTTGGCAGGTCTTATAACTTGTATACTTTTTATAAAGCTTAAGATCAAGCCTTTATTGGCTGGGATACTGACCATGACCATGTTTTATTCCATTAATCTTAGACTAAATGGAAAGGCAAATATACCACTATTTAGCTATGACAATCTATTCAATATAGGTCCTACTTTAATAATTTTAATCATACTTGTTCTAGCTATAAAGATATTACTTGATACTTTTCTTAAAACAGAAAAAGGCTATTTATTAATAGCTACAGGTGATAATGAAGCCTTTGTCAAATCCTTAGGAATAAATAGCAATAAGTACAAGGTAATTGGATTTATGTTGGCCAATGGCCTTATCGCCTTAAGTGGCGCTTTAATGGCTCAATATCAAGGATTTGCTGATATAACAATGGGAACTGGAGTAATTGTCATAGCCCTTGCTTCAATTATAATTGGAGATACAGTAAAAAGGAAAGCAAACTGGTTTAAAAATACCTCAAGGGCCATAGTTGGAGCCATAATTTATAAAATTATTGGCGGTATAGCAATAGACCTAGGGTTAGCTCCAACAGATTTAAAGGCTATAAGTGCCATAATTGTAATACTATTCATAGCATATAACAATCTGGCCATAGATCTATTGGGAGCAGCCAGGAAGAAAGAAAGGAGAAAAATAAATGCTCAGAATAGAGAACCTATCAAAGACTTTTAATAAAGGCAGTGAAAATGAAATTAATCTATTCAATAATTTTAACCTTCACATAGAAAAAAATAAATGTACAGCAATAATAGGTCCTAATGGATGTGGTAAAAGCACTCTTCTAAATATAATATCTGGCAGTATCTTAATGGACAGTGGCAAAATATTTTTAAATGGAAAAGACATTTCAGATTTAAAAGAAGAGGAAAGAGCTCTCCATATAGGAAGGGTATATCAAGATCCTTCCATGGGTGTATCCCCTTCATTGACAATACTTGAAAACATGTCTTTAGCAAATAAAAAAGGTGAAAAATTCGGACTTAAAAAATTGATAAAAAAAGATAATATGGACAAATATATTGAGCTACTAAAGTCCTTAGACTTAGGCCTTGAAGACAAGCTAAATACTAAAGTAAAATTTTTATCGGGAGGACAGAGACAATCTCTATCTTTGCTTATGGCTGCATTAAAACATCCTGACTTACTGCTACTAGACGAACATACAGCAGCCCTAGACCCCAAGACCTCCTATGTAGTAATGAAAAAAACAAAGGAATTATTGGATAAATATAAAATGACTACTATAATGATATCCCACAATATGAAAGATGCCATAGAATATTCAGATAGAATAATAATGTTGGATAATGGCCAAATAGTGCTGGATACACCTAGTGCCAACATCAGTGAAGAAGAATTAATGGCAATCTATAAGGCTAAATTAGATCAATATATAGCATAAGGCGAAGGAAAAGAATTATTCCTTCGCCTTTTTAAATGCTTCAATAAATTTTAAGCCTATTTCTGCCTTTAGCCTTTCTATAGGATCTTCCAAGTTTATTTTACATATTTCTTGTATTTTGGAAATACGATATCTAATGGTATTGCTGTGCAAAAATAGCTTTTGAGCAGATATATTATAGTTTGATTCACTTTCCAGAAAAACCTTTAATGTTGTTAACAATTCATCACTATTACTTTCCTTTAATAAAGGATATATACTTTTAAAATTATTTTCAAAACCTTTACTGTCTATATTTTCAATTCTAAATAAGCCAAAGGGGCCTAGTTCTTCAAAGGTTATTATTTTCTTTTCAGGATAAATATAATGTCCCATTTCAATAGCCTTTAGTGCGCCTATATAACTTCGTTTAATCTTACAAATATCCTCTATTACTTCGCCAATACCAACCCTTAAGTTGTTATTTTCAAAATATTTTTGAATCTTATTTAATATATCTCTTATATTGTCCTTTACCCTATCAATAATGTCTTCTTCATTAATATTGGATACATCCTGAATAATAGCAATAGTATTATCATCAATAATACCAAATATAGCCTCATCCTTTGGAACTCTAAGCAAGAGAGTATTGTATATTTTTTCTCTTATTGAATAAAAAGAAGGATTGTCCTTACCTTGTCTTATAACTAAGCATACAAATTTATTATCAATATTTAATTTAAAATTTTGTATTCCTTTTATTGATTTAATTAATTTTTCCTTAGTATCAAGTTCCTCATTAAATAGAGAAATCAATAAATCATCGTAAAACTTTCTCTCAAAGGCATTCATAACATAAATTTGAGTATATATTTCTAATAACAATGTATAACTTAACCTTATGGCAAATAAATCATAATAGTCTATTTTTCTCTTATCCTCCCATACAATAAGCCTTGTAACCGGTGTATTATCTATTGTAATTTCCATTTCAACCCAGGAAGTGTCATTATCCAAATCTGTTATACGATATATGAACAATCTGTCACATAGTAATTCTTTCTTATAATTGGTTAAATTATCTTCTGATAAATCATTTATATCCTCTTCTGTCTTATAATTGCCAGGATAGTTAATTATATTTTTATCTAAGGTATCCCTCAGGGTAATAGGACATTTTAACTCTTTAGATAAGTTTTCTATAATTATTGCAATTTTTTTGTAAAAATCATTGCTTGTGGTATTCCCCCTAATATAATTGCTATCATTTATTCTTACAATAAATCTATTAATAGCAATAGAATTAACTGCGTTTATAATAGTTGTCCATGGGGCGTCATAAGGAATATAAATCAAAGGAAATCCTAGTTCATTGCATAGTTTAATAATATCTGAAGGAATATCCTTCATATACCTGTCTACTTTTATTCCAAGGGCAGCTACACCCTTATCGTTTGCAAATTTTATAAAATCTTTAAAGTGATCTATATTATCTTTAAAAAAAATATCCTGATGAAATAACAAACTCATTACCTTTTAACCACCTGTATCCATCTGGCGCATCAAATAACACAACGGCTTGTGCTTCCCTATCCAGGCCCTGTCCTCCAGCTAAAACATGGTAGTTGTCAAAAAATTTTGATTGCAGTATTTCCTTCATGCTTACTCCCACATAATCACCTCAAAACAATTATATCAAAATAAAAAAAACAGGTCTAATATTATAATTTAGACCTGCTTGTTAATTTAATCCTTATTTTGTATACACCACTTACTCCTTACATTAATTGTAATAACTACCTTCTCTCTTCAAAAGTTCCATAAACTTTAATTTCTTTATTTTGAACCATTACCTTCCCTTTAGCAATTACAGTATCTATGTCCAGTGTATCCTTATCCAGCAGAGAAAGATCAGCATCAAAGTTCTTTTCAATCTTACCCTTACCCCTTAGTTTAAGAATTTTTGCAGGGTTGGTGGTTACTGCCCTAATAGCTATTTCTAAAGGAATATTTTCCCTAAATACACATTCCTTAATCCCTATTATCAAAGATGTAGATTTCCCTACACCAAGTCCAATAAACTCCTTCTTTTCATTAAATAGGGGCAAGCTTCCCTGTCCATCAGATGACAGGGTAAAGTTATCTAAAGAAACACCTTCATTTAATAATCTTTTAAGTCCCTTACTAAATCTTACTTCCCCGTCTTCTTCCTCCCAAAAATCTGGGTCTTCACTGGCAGTAAAATCTATGCAGCCTCCACCTTTTGCAAACTTTATTCCTTCTTCAAAAAGTTCTTCGCTTCTATTTATGTGGGTTGGCAAAAATTGTGTAACTGGTATTTCAGTTTCCTCTACAACCCTATTTATTAATTCAAGCTTTCTTGGGCCATCGCCTAAGTGTACATTTACTATGCCTGCCTTACCAGAAAGCATTCCTGCAACACGAGCGTCTGCAACTGCTTTACTAAATTCCTCAAAGGAGGGTTGACCAGATCTATGATCAGAAATGGCAATCTCCCCAATTCCTATGATTTTATCTATTGACATAATATCCTTCATTATATCGCCGGTTAAAGTCCTTAATGGAAGTCTGTAGGATCCAGTATAAATAAAAGTAGTAATTCCTTCTTCCTCAAGTCCTCTTGCCTTAGCAAGCAGCGCATTTATATCTCTTGCAATACCATCAGTTCCCAGGGTCCCTACAACCGTTGTTACTCCTGCTCTTGTAAGGTCAGACAAAGTTGCTTCCGGTGTCCTGGTGGCAAAACCCCCTTCCCCACCTCCACCTAATATATGAACATGACAATCAATGAAGCCAGGAACTAGTATCTTCCCTGTACCATCTATCTCCTTTACCTCTACAAGTCCATTAAAATCTATATCTATTTTATCCTCAATTGCAGCTATTTTATCTCCAAGTACCAATACATCCTTGATACCAACTGGATCCGGTTTATAAACACTTACATTTCTAATTATAATAACCAAAATAATCACCCCACTATAACCAGCTCTCACCTGGCTATTGGAAATTAATTGCTATTGCTACTAATATAATTATAGTACCCATTAAAAAGAAGAAAGCTTGCATCTTAATTTGGAATTTAGCCCATTTACTCCAGTCAATTTTAGCAACACCCAGTACTCCTATTAAGCTTGCTGACACCGGCGTGAATGCATCAACAAATCCTGCACCTAATTGATAGCAAAGTACAGCAATCTGTCTTGATACACCAACTATATCAGCTAAAGGCGCCATAATAGGCATTGTTAATGCAGCTTGACCTGAGTTTGATGTTACAACTAAATTAAATAAACTTTGGAAAATATACATGCTCCAGGCTGCTATAAAGGCTGGTACACCATTTAAAGCCCTTCCAATACTATATAGTATTGTATTTAAAGCTGAGGGTACATTGGCATCTGATCCTCCTAATACTAGAAGAATTCCCTTAGCCATACCAACCACTACTGCAGTACCTGCTAAATCAGCTACCCCACTTTGGAAGGCACTTGCCATGTCATTAACTGTCATATTATTTAGCCTAAATATAATAGCTGTTATTCCGGCAACAAATCCCATAACAAAGAATTGTGATGCTATTTCTGGAATATAGTACCCCTTAACTGTAACACCCCATATTATCCAAATTAGAACTAAAAGCATTTCTAGAAGTATTAGCTTATGGCCTAAATTAAATTCTCTCTCTTCTTCACTAGCCTGTTCCAATCTATCTCTAAAATACTTATCTGACTCATACATTACAGAAAGTCTTGGATTCTTTCTTATTTTTTCTGCATATCTCATCATATAAGCTGCAGATAAAGCAGTAACAACAAACCACATAACAAGTCTAAAGTTTGCTCCAGACAAAACTGGTATACCTGCTATACCTTGAGCTATAGCGACACTGAAGGGGCTCATCCATGATGCTGCATTACCAACTTGTGAAGCAACATAGGTTACAGTAACTGCTACAATGGAATCATATCCAAGGGCTATTACAAAAGGAACCATTACCATGGCAAATGGAATTACCTCTTCAGCCATTCCAAAGGTTGCACCACCTAATGAAAATAAGAAAAATATTAAAGGTAATGCTAATCTTTCCAATCCCTTTGTTTTAGCAATAAAGGCATAGATTCCAGCATCTATAGCACCTGTTTTCATTATTATTCCAAAGGCTCCACCAACTACAAGAATTAAAGCTACTATACCAACAGCCGAACCATATTTGTCTCCAGTTACAAGTCCTTCAAACAAATAATTCAAAAAACCAAATCCGTTAAAATCATCAGTTCCCCATATTCTAGCAGTCTTATGAAGTTTTTTGCTTGTATCATAAAAGTCTTCTCCATATATGCTATATAAAACATCGTCTGTTAAGCCTAGTTCATCTAACTCTTCTTGTTTAAAATCTTTATTTTCCTCTTTTGAAAGCAGATACTCATCTAAAGCCTCTTTGTCTACACCTAGTTCATTTAAGGTTTCTACATCTTTGGCTAGCTGGGGTAAATTTACAAATAAAAATTCATCATTTAAATCATAGCTATACCTAAAGGTATCGGCTCTTAGAACGGTTCTTGTTTTAATGTCTCCGTTTGAATCAATATACTCTACTTCATGAGTGCTAAATTTTCCTGCAGGAATTAAAAATGTTAAAACCCAGCAAAAGATAACTACTACAAAAATAATAGCATAAGTATGTGGTGTACGAATCTTTGTTAGATCTCTTCTTTCCTTCTTTGTCATTTGCATCACTTCCTCCATTTTTTAGCGTGTCAATAAATATTATCAACATACAATACTTAATTATACCACTTTGTTGTAATTTGACAAGTTTTGTCGAAAAAAATTAGACAGCTTTAAGCTTTTGCCAGGCACAAACAAAGAAAAACCCCTATACATCAGGGGTTTCCTACTTAGTCTTTTAATGGGCTTACATATTTGTTATTCTTAGTTCTTCTGTTAAATTCTTCTTTTGCCTTTTCTACTATGGAAGTATCATTTAACATATCATATATCATGCCAGTAAATATGCTAGCTGCATACATCATTCCCTTAGTTCCCAGGGAAGAACCGGCTGCAGATGTTGCCTGCCATGAATGATTTGGTACTCCTAATGGGAAGGTTGAAGTCAAGAATAAATTCATAGGCATAATCCATGAAACATCTCCACTATCGGAAGAACCTGAAACTGAAACCTTATCTAAATCATCCTTATCCACTACACCTTCATATATTACTATATCCTTGTCACTATCTCCAAGATATTTTATTTTTTCAGCCTCCACCATTTTTGGATCCAAGGTTGCTTGTAGTTCTTTAGCAAACTTCATTTCTTCTTCAGTATATGTTGGTCTTTCTATTTCCTGCATATTTTTATAGGTTAATTCAAATAAAACGTCATTTGGAAGCAATTCATAGCAGCCACCTAGATGTTCTATTTCAACCCTTGTACCTGTCATAAGGGCAGCACCTTTTGCTATGTCATATAGCCTTTCAGTAATTTCTTCTACATCCTTCCTTCTGGGTGCCCTTACATAGTACCAAGATTCAGCCTCTGATGGAACAATATTTGGTGCCCCACCTGCATTTGTTATGGTATAATGTACCCTTGCTTTATCAATTATATGTTCCCTTAAATAATTGGCACCCACATTCATAAGTTCCACTGCATCAAGAGCTGATCTTCCTGATTCAGGGGATTGGGCAGCATGGGCTGAAATACCATAGAACTTAAACTTCATAGTATTCATAGCTAGAAAAGCTTCCCTTATTGCTGCATTTACTGCCATGGGATGCCAGCTTAAGGCTATGTCACAGCCGTCAAAGGCTCTTTTTTAACCATTTTAACCTTTCCTACCAGTGTTTCCTCTTCAGGACAGCCATAATATCTTATGGTACCAGGAGTATTTGTCCTGTCAAGATACTCCTTTATGGCCAATGCTGCACCAAAGGGTGCTGCTCCTAATAAGTTATGTCCGCAGGCATGCCCTGGACCATCTTTTTCTACAGGATTATATTTAGTATCCACCTTTTGAGATAGACCTGGCAGGGCGTCATATTCTCCTAATAAGGCTATCACAGGATGTCCACTGCCATATTCCGCATAAAAGGCATGTTCCATTCCTGGTATGTCTACTATTTTAAAACCCTTTTCCTTGAATTTTCTTCTATACAGATTAGCTTCTTTTTCTTCCTGTCCTGAAACCTATGGGTTGCTCCATATTTCTAGATTGACCTCATTTACTTCATCTGTTAAACTTTCTAAGTATTTTAACAGCTCCTTTTTATCCATATACTACCTTCCTTTCATTACCTAAAGTAAGTATTATAGTAAATAGTAAATTCTTCTTATGCATGGTTATACCTATATATATTGTAAAAAAACTGAATCTATGGTAAATATTATACCCTCACATACTTATATTACCACAGCAATTATCATACTACTAAATAATAATAACAGCAATAATATTTTGTCAAAATTTAAAAAATATATTAAAACAAGGCCTAATTTCTGTAGATTAGGCCTTGTTTTAATTTATCTTATTTGTTTAAAAAATCCAAGGCTCCCTGGATAATTAAGGCTGCCCCTCTGGCAAGTAAGGATTCATCAATATCAAATTTAGGATTATGATGAGGATAACATTTTCCATCTACTGCTTTTGGATTGTTTAGGAAGAAGAAGGTTCCAGGTACTTTTTCTAAGAAGTAAGCCATATCTTCTCCACCCATTACAGGTTTATTTGTTATTATTATATCTTCCTCCGGAATTACTTTTTTAGCAGACTCAATAAAGGCCTTAGTAAATTCTTCATCATTTACTAGAGGTGGATATCCAAAGGTATAATCGTATTCATAAGAACCCCTCATAGTTTCAGAAATTCCCTTAGCAACTTCACCTATTCTCTTTGCCACATATTCCCTAACCTTTTGGTCTGTTGCCCTTACTGTACCTTCTAATTCTACATATTCAGGTATAATATTGTATGCCTGTCCGCCATTGATCTTTCCTACAGTTATAACCCCATGATCTGTTGCTGCTATTTCCCTGCTTATTATTGTTTGAATAGTAGATAAAAATTTACCAGCCATAACAACAGGGTCTACACCAGTATTTGGATAAGCCCCATGACATCCTTTTCCTATTAATTTTACCTTAAAGCTATCTAAACATGCCATTAAGTTACCATAGGATACCATTATGGAACCTTTTAGTTCTTTATCTTCTGTTAAGTTACCTGCATGTAGACCTAAAACAGCATCTACTTTTGGATTTTCCAGTACACCTTCTTCTATCATTGGCTTGGCCCCACCAGGACCTTCTTCTGCCGGTTGGAATATTAGCTTAACATTTCCGTTTATTTTGTCCCTATTTTCACTTAATACCTTGGCTACCCCTAAAAGAATTGCAGTATGGGCATCATGGGCACAGGCATGCATGTTACCATTCTTGGAAGCAAAGGGTAGGTTGGTTTCTTCCTTAATTGGAAGGGCATCCATATCAGCTCTTAAGGCTATGGTTTTCCCTTCATTATTGCCTTTTATTAAACCAACTACACCAGAAACAGCTACCTTTTCCTTAACTTCTATGCCCATTTTCTTTAATTCATTTGCAACATAGGCTGAAGTCTTAGGTAAATTTAATCCTACTTCTGGAATTTGATGCAAATCACGTCTACACTTTATAATATAATCCTCTACTTCTTTTACCTTTTCCCAAACATTCACTGTTATCACCTCTATTTTATCAAGTAGTTTTCAATCAATCTAATATAATATTTTACTGCCCTATCTAAGCTTTCCAGCGTAATATATTCATTAGGCTGATGAGCCATGTTTGAATCTCCTGGCCCATAGAATATACATGGTACCGGTTTTGCTGGCAGGAAGATAGACGCATCTGTATAAAAGTTAACACCTTTTGCCTTCGTCTCTTCTCCAAAAACTTCTTTATAAGTTTTTTCAGCCAGTTTTACAAAAGGATGGTTTCCTTTAGTTTCCACAGCCTGCCTATTGTTTAATATTTTAATGTCGGCTTTAAAATTCTCAATTTCATTAGATAATTTTTCAATTATTCTTTCAAAATCCTTTATAATTTCATCATGATCCATGCCTGAAACTGTCCTCATATCTATAGTAATACTGCATTTATCCGGCACTACATTGGTTTTCACTCCACCATGAATAGTTGATATATTCATAGTTGGATGTCCTACAATTTCATTTACTTGGTACTTAAATTTATAGTTAATTAATTCTGATAATAGTGCATTCATATGAACAACTGCATTAATACCATTTTCAGGAAATGCCCCATGGGCTGTTTTGCCATAGGTTGTTATTTCAACCCAGAAAGCGCCTTTTTCTGCAATATTTATTGAATTTGAACTGGGTTCACCTATTATAATGGCGCCAACATCATCTAAGCCTCCATTTTCAACAAAATGGACTGCACCTATACTATCAGTTTCTTCTCCAGCTGTGGCAGTATAAATGAAATCCCCTTTTAACTCAGCACCAGATTCTTTAATGGCTTTAATAGCTATTAGCATAGCTGCTAGTCCACCCTTCATGTCTGCAGTTCCTCTACCATATATCTTGCCATCTACAATTTCTCCACTGAAGGGTCCATACTTCCACTCTATATCTCCAGGTGGAACTGTATCTAGATGTCCATTAAAGAGCAGTGCTTCCCTTTCACCTGTTCCCTTTAATCTGCCAATTACATTTGCTCTATTGTTGCCTAAATCTACTAAAACGGTTTCTAAACCAATTTCATCTAATAAAGATTTTATATATTCAGCTAAAGGCTTTTCATTGCCAGGTTCATTTACAGTATTAAATCTAACCATTTCTTGCAGCACTATTGTTGCTTCATTTAAAAGTCTGTTGCCCATTTATTTTCCCCCTTATTTAGCTGCCTTTTTACTTCTTTTGTAAGATGAAACAGCAAATCCTATTGTGCTAAATACTACAGTTGGTATTATTAAATATACTGGTAAAACTTTTACAATACCTACTAGGAATAAAGCCATGCCTAAAGCAAATATTCCAAACTTTGGATGCTTTATAGCAAACATTGCAAACATAGGTCCAAATATTGAAGGTAGTACATAATCAAAGGCTGCTATTACAGCAGGTGGAAGTATACTCATAATAGTTGCTCCTGCTGTTGCAGCAATGGCAACCACAACTAAATTTGTAATAATAGATCCTGCTATTGCAAGTACTGCTACTAATTCATGTTTATGGGTACCAGGTTCAGTCTTAAGAGCCTCTTGGGCTACTGCAGCAACTGGTAGTCTCATATTACCAATATTTCCTGCTAAAAAAGACATATAAGTGCCTGATACACCAAGTACAGGGAAATATGATATTGGTTCAATGAAATAATAAGAGCCAAATATTGAAGCTATTAAAAACCAACCAGTTAAAATTGCTCCTACAGGTGGAATAGCACCATATCTAAGCCATAAATATATAGCTGGTAAAAAGCTTAATGGAATTGCTAATAATAAGGTCCACCTTCCTGTTTTAATAATTGGTTTTGTAAAGACTTCATCATAAGAAAGATTACTTTTATCCTCAGATTTTTTAAAAGTAGTACCTATATTTAATTTTGCATCCATATTTATGACCTCCTTAATTATGCTTATTATGCTGGGAATATGGAACCAGCTATCATACCAATTATCATAGCTATTCCAAGATTGTATTCTGCCAGTTTAGGCATTTTTTCAGATAATTTTATTAACCCAATCATTGCAAAACCGGAAATTAATGCTGCTACAAGTCTTCCGCCACCTGCTAGTATATGATCACTTACTAAATAAGACATAGCACCTAGCATGGCAGCTCCACCAATTAAACCTATTAGTTTTGGATCGCCCTTTGAAATTTTATTTTGTAAGCCATCTAATTTATGGGTAAATAATGCAGAAAATAATAACCATCCTGAACCATTTAAGGCCATTACCCAAACTGAGTTAGCATATTCCACAACTCCATAATCCGGTCCACCAAATTCTACCCCCATTGCCTGGGCACCCATAGTTGATGCAGTAAGCTCTGTTGAAGCTGATCCAATTATGGATAATCTCATCCAAGTTATTGGACCTCCTACTACAGCCATCATACCTAGCATGACTATAAATACAGCCATAGCAGGCCCTATTGCTGATATAGCTCCTATTCTAAAGGCTGAAGTCGCTTCCTTTCTTGTCATATTTGCTACAGAGCCACTTTTAACTGCCCTTCTTGCAAATAGCATTGCCTGTATTGCTGATAAAATAATTACTGGTGCACACATTACCCATAGCCAGGGGTCATTTGCAATCTTTAAATAATCACTCATCTTATTACCTCCTTATGATTCCTTTTGATTTTGTTGCCTTCATTCTACTACAAAATTCGATAATTTTCTTTGTGGGTTAAATAAATAAATTTTAGTTTTTTTGGACAAGTATAAAAATATACAAAATTAAAAAGTTTTTTTGTAGAAATATATAAATTTAAATATTTATGTATATAAATAAGTTCCTTATTTTCATAAATTTGGTATATTTTTTGATATTAGTTAATATATTTGTAAGCTCAAGGACAAACTAACATCTCCTATGAATGCCTTCTTAGCAGTAATAGTTCCATCTCATAAGGGCTGCAATTAGATAAATTAGAAATGAAATTATTAATTAAAAAAATGACAGAACTATTTAATAACTTGGATATCTATTGACTTTTGGATATAAAAATTTCCATTTTATAGAAGTTTATATATAATATAAGAATCATCTTCAAAATAGATCCCAAAATCAACCTTAATTTAATATCTCTTTCCACTTCTATTTTCTTCTTCTAAAGAGAAAACACGCTTAGTGAAGATATAACTCCTCTCTTTAATATTTACAATTAATTTTACTACCCTTAAAATATAGCATAATACTTGCTTAAACAAATTACCTGCTCCTTGTCCACAAAATTTTTGAATAAATTCTATAAAATGCGGTATATATATTTTAAACGGTACAAATACAGGAGGAATATATGAAGCTTATTAACACAGCATTGGTCATGCTTGGATTTCTCTTCCTGGCAATAGGATTAGTAGGCGTTTTAGTACCTGTACTGCCAACTACACCCTTTTTATTACTTGCTTCAGCCAGTTTTGTTAAAGGTTCCAGCAAGTTTGATAGTTGGCTAAAAAGTACAAGAATATACAAGGATTATGCAGAGGATTTTGTAAAGTACAGAGCCATGACCTTTAAAAGAAAGGCACAAATAATGGCATTATCAGATATAATGCTTCTAATTCCCCTAATTAAAGTTAATAATATATATGTAAGGATATTCATAGCAGTTGTAGTAATTATTAAATATTGGTACTTTATATTTAAAATAAAAACCATATAAGAATAATCCCTCTCTCATGTACAAATGAACCTATGGTAAAACAAGATTGCCATAGGTTTACTTTTTTTCAAAGGAATTAAATAAACATATAGTCTCTTTAGTAGCATACTTGATAAAATTTTATCCTAAGGACTATAATAGTATTAGATAGTAAATCTAGGAAAAAGGAGGATTTATCTTGATTGTTGGTATTGATATGGGTGGTACCAATATAGATGGGGTTGTTATAGATGATGGGAAAATTATAAATACTATAAAAAGACCAACTGATAGAAGTGATCTCTTGGGAACTGTTTGGACTACCCTTAAGGAACTTTTAAAGGATTATGATAAGGCTAAAATAAAAAGGATTAATTTAAGCACTACCATATGTACCAATGCCATTATAGAAGGAAAAACATCCAGGGTAGGCATGATAATTGAACCAGGTCCAGGCATGCCCTATGATTTTTTAGCCTGTGGAGAAGAAAACCTGTTTGTATCTGGATATATTGACCATAGGGGTAATATAGTCAGGGATTTAGATCTATCTGAAATAAAAAAAGGATGTGAATTTTTTAAAGAAAAAGATATTCAAGCCTTTGCAGTTGTAAGCAAATTTTCAACTAGAAACCCGGAACATGAAAGAAGGATTAAAGAAATATTGGAAAAAGTATTTATAAATGATAAACCTCCTGTTATTACCATGGGTCATACAATGTCAGGTAAGCTTAATTTCCCTCGCAGAGTATATACATCCTATCTAAATTCTGCAGTACATAAAACCTTTGAAGAATTCGCCATAAACATCAAAAATTCCATGGAAAAGGAAGGAATATACGCACCCCTTTTCATACTTAAGGCTGATGGAGGTACTATGAACTTAGATAAGGCCCAGGAAAAGCCTGTAGAAACAATTCTTTCTGGACCTGCTGCCAGCTTTATGGGAATTTCTGCCCTACTTCCAACAGGGGAAGATGCAGTACTTTTAGATATAGGCGGAACTACTACAGATATATTCTTCCTGGCAGATGGAGTCCCCCTTTTTGAACCTCTAGGCATAAAAATTGATAAGTACAAAACCTTAGTCAGAGCCATATACACCATTTCCATGGGACTAGGGGGAGATAGTGCCATAAATATAGAAAATGGTAACATTAAAATAGGTCCAAAAAGGGAAGGAAAACCCTATGCCCTTGGTGGTCCAAAACCTACTCCTACTGATGCAATGATTTATTTAGAATTAATGGATGACCAGATTCTAAACTACCATCAGGATGGCACTAATGATATTAAAAAAATAAAGGAAAGAGCCAAGAAAGCTATGACCTTATTGGGAAAAGAAATTGATTTAGAAGCTAGAGATATGGCTAGGCTTATATTGGACAAGATGGCAGATATGATTAAGAATAAGGTAGATAATATTTTAGAAGAAATAAATTCTAAACCTGTCTACACTATTAAGGAGCTTTTATATGGCAAAAAAATTGAACCAAAAGTAATAAATATAATAGGGGGACCAGCTAAGGTACTAGCTTCTATACTTGAAGAAAAGTTTAATCTTCCCTCCCACTATCCGGAAAAATATGAAGTGGCCAATGCTGTAGGGGCAGCCTTAGCCCGTCCTACTACAGAAATCACATTACATGCTGACACTTCAAAAAGAAAGCTTTCTGTACCTGAATTAGAACTTTATGAAAAAATAAGCTCAAGATTTGACTTGAATCAAGCAAGGGATAAGGCCTTAGAATTAGTAAAAGAAAGTGCCAAAACTGCAGGAGCTACAGAATATGAACTGGATGCAGAAATTACTGAAGAAAGTAGCTTCAACATGGTAAGGGGCTTTTACACTACAGGTAAGGATATTAGGGTAAAAGCACAGATAAAACCTGGCCTTATTCACCAAATTAGGAGTGATAAAAATGATAAGAGCTAAAAATAAATTAGGTCTTGTATTTTTCCCAGCCTTTGACTGGGCCATAAGTCCTACTCATCCTGAAAGGGAAGAAAGGCTTCTATATACCCAGGACCAATTATTTGAAGAAGGTATTGAGGATATTGAAGGTATTGAATTTTTTAATCCTATAGTGGCTGATGAAAAGGATGTGGAAAGGGTACATTTTTGTGTACCAGATGTAAAATCCAGAGTAACACAGTCCCATCTTATTTCTGCAGGTGGAGCCATAAAAGCTTTTCAAGTCTTAATGGATAAAAGGGTTCATAAGTCCTTTGCACTAATACGCCCTCCAGGCCATCATGCCCAAAGGGTTGTCTATGGAGATAGGGGTTTCTGCATTATAAATGTTGAGGCTGTTATGCTTGAAAGGATTAGGCAGGAATATGGAAATTTAAGGGTGGCTATTGTAGATACAGATTGTCACCATGGTGATGGTACCCAGGATATATACTGGAATGACAAGGACACCCTTTTTATTTCCTTCCATCAGGATGGACGAACCCTATATCCTGGAACAGGATTTTTAGATGAATTTGGTGGCCCAGCCGCATATGGATACAATATAAACATACCACTGCCACCAGGTACAGGCGAAGAAGGCTTTTTATATGTATTAGACAATGTGGTACAGCCTATATTAGATGAATATAAACCAGATATAATAATAAATTCTGCAGGTCAAGACAACCACTACACAGATCCCATAACTCATATGAACTTTACAGCTCAGGGCTATGCAGAGCTTAACAAAAGATTAAATCCAGATATTGCAGTACTGGAAGGAGGTTATTCCATAGAGGGAGCCCTTCCTTATATAAATCTTGGCATAATATTGGCCATGGCTGGCATTGACTATTCCAAAGTGCATGAACCAGACTATGACAAGGAAAGACTAAAACAGCCAAAGGATATAACTGAATATGTAAAAAAAGTATCAGAAGTAGTATATAGACGTTGGAAGGATAAGGACAACTTATATATTAAGGATATAAAGGGTAAGGATTATGTTCAAAGGCAAAGGCAGGTATACTATGATACAGATGGAATAATGGAATATCAGACTCAGAATTTTAAGGTGTGTAAAAATTGCTCCGGAGTAAATACTATTGATTCTAGAAGTGATACAGGCTACCATATATTTGGAATCACCATTCCAAGGGATGCCTGCTCTAGCTGCATGGATGAAGGATACAGATTATATAAATATGCCTTAAATAAGTATACAAATGTATATTTGCAGGACAGGGTTAATGATGAGTACCTGGCTAAATAAAAGTCTTTTAATAAAATAGGACATATTCATATGGCCTTAAAGCCTTATAAATATGTCCTTATATTTTCCCCTTAAATCCTAGAATCCCTACAACCTTTCTATATATATTTCAGCACTATATTCCTGCTCCTTCAGTTTAATAAAGTGTTCCTTATAATCAAATATAAAATTCATAACAGCAGACTGTAGATCTATATTTCTTAAAAAGTGAATGGTACAAAGAGTATTATCCTCCAAGGTTGAAAATCTAATAAGAATATTTTTTACACCCAACAGTTGTATTCTACTATTAAAATAATCCGGCATACCGTCTATGTACAAATTTAAAGTTCTATATTCTAATGGAATAATCAAATCTATATCAGGCCCATCTTCCATAAAAGGCCTGATTTCAAAATCACTTTGGATTTTTAACCTTCCCTTTTTATATTCCATTACTTAAATCAACCCCCCTTCAAGGTAAGACAGATAACTGTCCCCTGCCTTATTCCACAACAATATCGCTATTGGTCTTCCTGCATGTCAGCTTATTAAGTACAATAATGTACCAGCTTGTTAAGACTAGCCCCTTTAACATGCTGCTTATTGTTATGGACCACCATACCCCGTCTAATCCAAGGGAGGTGGAGGATAGTATCAGTGCCATAGGTATACGTAAAGCATTAAAAACCACACCTACAACGGAGGGTGGAATTGTCTTGCCCAAGCCATTGAAGGCACCCCTACTTGCAATTTCAAAGGTCATTAGTATTTCTGATATTGCTAGTATTCTAAGATATTTTGCACCAATTTTTAATGCTTCTGGATCATCAGGTATAAAAATTTTAAATAGTGGATTTGCACCAAATACAAATAATATAGTAACAAATACTCCTAAAGTTCCGACTATTTGCAAGCCTTTTTTATAGCCTTCTTTTATTCTTTCCCATTTTCCTGCCCCATAGTTTTGACCTACAAAGGCAGATATGGCAGTAGAAAAACCTCCAGCAGTCATCCAAGAGATGGATTCAATTTGATTTCCTACCTTTTGTGCTGCAACTGGAACAGGTCCCCATTGGGCTATTATCCTCGCTAATATCATTCCAATACCTGCAAAAATACCCTGTTGAACAGATGCGGGAAAACCTAGCTTAAATATGAGCCTTATACACTCCTTATCAAAGGGGATTGTGAAAAAATTTAAATCCTTAAATATTTTACTCCTCTTCCTGCTAATTATAATAAATATTGTAGTCACTATAGCTTGAGCAATAACAGTAGCTATGGCTGCACCCCTTATTCCCATTTCAGGAAAGGGCCCAATACCCATTATCATCAATGGATCTAGTATCATATTGGTGATTAGTCCTACTGAATTTATTTTAAAGGGAGTGGTACTATTTCCTGAACCATTAAAAATTCCAGAAAAAACAGGATTTATAAAATAAAATATAAAGCCTAAAGAAACAATTACCAAGTAATCTATTGCCATACCAACAACTTCAGCATCCCTCAAATTAAAAAAACCTATAATTTCATGCCTAAAAAGTATAAGAATTAATCCATATATTAATGCAATGACAATAGATAGCTTCAAAGTATTTGAAGCAAATTTTTTAGCAGATTCCATATCTTCCCTTCCATAGGCCTGGGCTATACTAACTTCTGCTCCAATTTTAGGTATCATAAATAGGGCTGAAGCAAACCATGTAAAAAAGCCAGCAGTACCTGATGCTGCAACTGCTTTTGTCCCCACCCTTCCAAGCCAAATCATATCTGTCATATTATATGCCACTTGGACAAAGGATGTGGCCATAATGGGTAAAGCAAGTTTAATCAGTTTATCCGTTATGCTGCCTTCTGTAAGCCTGCCATTCTCCATATTGATTCCTCCATTTACACAAGTATATGTTTCGAGTTGCTAGATAATATTCTATAATATGAATATATTTTATTCAATAGCAGACCAATAAAATACTGAATTAAATAAACATCAAAAAATTAGAGCATTCCAATAGAATGCTCCTTAGCGGATAATGAGAAAGGTAAATATATTAAATTAATTGAATAAAGCTTTTATACCTTTATTTTTTACTAAATACACATTGTCATATTTAGCCTTATTTTCCCTAAAAATAACATGGCTTACATTCACAACTGTTATATCCTTTAGATTAAGCAAAGTATTTTCTATTTCCTTAGCAGTTTTTGAATCCAGGCTTGCAAAGGCTTCGTCCAAAAATAAAATATCTGCTTTTTGCAGTAGACTTCTTGCTATGGCAATTCTGCTCCTTTCTCCACCTGAAATATTTTTCCCATTATCATATATCATTGTATCCAATCCTTGGGGAAGGGACTTTATAAAATCATTTAATCCTGTTTTTTCTATAGCATCTTGTATTTCTGCTTCACTATAATCCTTATACAAGGTTAGATTATTCCTTATTGTATCCTCAAACAGAAAAACCTCCTGTTCAACATTTGATATATGCTTAAAATAGCTTTCCTTTGTTATATCTTTTAAATCTTTCCCATCTATTAATATTTTTCCCTTGTTTGGCACAAAGTATTTTCTCAATAATTTTAAAAAGGTTGATTTACCTCCTCCGCTTGGTCCTATAATAAGGTATTTTTCACCCTTTTTAAAGGAAATATTTACATCACTTAATATATACCCATCATCATAGGCGAAGGAAACATCCTTAAATTCAATGCCATCCTTAAAGGCTTCCAGCTCAACAGTCTCAATGTAGTCATCTTGATTTTCCAAGGTCTTATCAATTTTCTCAAAAAGCCTTTTAGTTGATAAGAGCTTTGGAAGCCTTTCCCCTATTACCATAACAGGATTTATTATCCTGTCTATATTGTTAATTACCAATACAACGCCACCAAAGCTTATACTGCCTTTAATTGCCATATAGGATGTTATTCCCAGCAGGATAAAGAGGGCAAGATATATTGTTATATTTTGCAATGCAGTTATATAGGTTTCTAATTTATCTATTACATATCCCTTTTCTTGTATACTATTACTCTTGTCATAAAAGTCCTTTTTTACCTTTGAATTTAAATTGTTAGACTTAATTATATGGAAGGCTGATAGTACTTCCTTAATATATGTTGTGTACTTCTCGTACAGTTCAGATCTTTGTATATGGTGCTTCTGGATTGGCTTGTTAAGGGCTACAGAAATAATGGAACTTGCAATTCCAATACTCAAACCTAGTAGTAAAGCCATAGGACTTACGTAGACTATTATTGCAATAACAACTATAAAATATATTATGTTTATTAGGATCTCATAAATACCAGTTATATAGTTGTTTTCTATTGTATTAATATCATTGGTAATAGCTGATATATATTTGGCAGTATTTTCTTTTTGAAATTCATTTATATTCTTTTTAAAAACACTATTTACATAGTATTCCTTGGCTAAAACTAAGGCCTTCTTCTTAAATAAGCCCTTTCCAAAAGCCATTAGTACACCTGTTGGCAATAGTAATATAGCAAGCAGTATCAGTTTAATTGCTTCACTTTTAAATAAGCTTTTATTTCCAGAAAAAACTATATCTATTACATTCATCAAGTATATATGGACTAATCCTTCTAAAATAGCTGCACAAGTTGTTATTATTAAGAGCAATATTAAATAGGGCCAGGATTTTAATATAGCCTTTCTCATACTGCAAGTTCCTCCCTTGCAAAGTAGTCCTTACTGGGGTATTGTCTTACTAATCCATCCCTTATTTCCAAAACGTAATCATAATTTTCTGTTATACCTTCATAATATCTATGGGATATGGCTACAACGGTACTATCTAAGGATAATATTGTACTTTCAATTAGACTGCCTAGTTCTTCATTTAAACTTGAAGTAGCCTCATCTACAAATAAAATATCAACATCCTTAACTAAGGCTCTAGCTATGGAAATTCTCTGCCTTTGCCCTCCTGACAGGTTTTTACCATTTTCTAGTAGCATTTCATTTAATCCATTTTTCTTCTCTTCTATAAGCTCCATAAGTCCTGCATCTTCACAAGCTTTTAGTACCTTTTCCTTTGGTATATCTTTATACAGTGTTATATTGTTGTATACTGTATCCTCAAACAGGAATACATCTTGGTATACAAAGGATATATTGTCATTGAAGCTTTCCTCTTTTATATCCCTATAATCTACTCCATCTACCTGTATAGTCCCTTCATAGTCCTCCAAAGACATGGATAAAAGCTTGATAAGGGTTGATTTTCCCACACCACTGGGCCCTCTTATAAGATATTTTTTTCCTTTTTCAATAGTAAAACAAGCCCCTTTAAATATTTCCTTATCTTCATATGAAAATTTTAAATCCTTTACTTCTATTAATGATTCAAAGGTAAAATCTTTAGTCCTATTATTATTTACAATCCTTTTTTCTCCATTGCCAGTTATCTTTTCATATATATTGGCAGAGGCCTTTAGCTCGTTAAAAAGGGGGAGTATTCTAACTATTGGCCATATACAACCATTGGATAGTTGAACCAAAAATAAAATTTTAGTCACAGATGTACCCTGTAAAAAGAGATTCATTGCATAGATCATTATTCCTATCATAATTATAAAACCAAAGAAACCTAAAAAATAGCCCTGTCCTTCTGCAAATATGGTATAGTGCAATTTCTTTCTTTCTACTTTATCTATGGATTTTAAAGTATTGTACAAAAATCTATCTTCTACATTATTAAGTTTCAATATTTCCAAACCTTTAAATGTATTTGAAACATTTGTAGTAAATTTTTCATTTCTGTCTGAAACAGCTTCCTGCAGTTTTACCGTTTTATTTTGAAAAGCCTTGCTGATGGCAAATACCAAAACTGAAACTATAAATATTGCTATGGTATATTTAAAATCTATAAATGCAAGTATAAATAAGGATGCAATATAATAACCACCTGAATATATAACATTAATTAATTTAAGGAAAAAGTTTTGTTCAAATAAATTAATGTCATTAATTAAATTTGATACATATACATCCTTTGATCTTTTGTTATACTCCTTATAAGAATAATTCATAATTTTATCGAAGGCTTTAATTCTAACATCTAAAATGGTATCCCTCATAAAACTTATCCTCATAAATCTGGAAATGACAAATAATAGTGTACCAATAACTGTAGAAGAAATTGCTATAATCATTACCTTTTTGAAGTAATTTATATCCCCTCTTTCAATACTCCCCAGTATTAGTGCAATAGATATATTCACAAGAAGGGAAGTTATAATAGGTAGCATGCAAGCAATTATATATAAGGTAAACCTTCCTTTTCTTTTTAGAAGCAATTCTTTCATTATACTCTACCCCTTTTTATCTGCTCAGTTATTAATCATATTATATTAAAATATTAAAATTGTCAATATCAACCTTGATATTTTTAATTTTTATTTTAATTTTATTTATTTATTGATTAATATATTTAAGGTTTTTTATTTTGCTTCTATTTTGCATCAATAAATTGGCCTCTATATATTAAACGAACAAAATAGTTAAAATGTTGCTATTATTATATCACTGAATACAAAAATTTAGGGCAAGCAAAACTTGCCCTACAAATACTCTTCTTTCCTAATAGTAATCTGGGAAAGGTATTTCAGCTTTTCCTCCTCTAATATATGAATTTGTCCACTCTAACATTTCAGGTGCAGTACCTTCATTTAACATTTGCTGCCATTTTTCATCTGTTAGCCTTTCAGTAGATATGAATTCATAATAACTAAATACAGCTCCCCTGGTTAAGTAAAGTTTGTCACCTATAGGCACTACCACATATATCTCACTTGCAGCCCCTACTGCAGCCTCCATATAACCTCCAGAGCTGAATTGGTTTGGTGCTATTGTGTGGAAATCAGCAATTAGGCCCATATTTCTGTCAGTAGCAGAGCTTATTTCACTCCAACGGTGTATATCTCCTGCAAAGGAAGATGCTAATCGTTCTAACCTTCCTCCATAATACATTATATAAGTATACTCCTCTTCCGTTAATACTTCATTATTCAATTCCTTTATTGAACAATTTATAAGGAATTCAAGGAGATCTTCAAATTCTTCAATCTTATACTCAATATTATCCGTTAGCATATCCCTTGCCTTTAAATTTTCTTTAGAATATCTTGTCAACCATAGCAATTTTTCATATACTTCCATGTTTGGCTCCACATATCCTACTGGTGTAATATATCCGCCTCCTCCCATTTCTGCCCCAGATTGCTTTCCATACAAAATAGTATCATGCTTTAACTGAGTCCAGCTTGCTAAGGCTGTAGTTAAATTCTTATCTGTCCAGGCTACATTTGTCATAAAGGATGGATAACCTTCATCATAAGGCTTTAGCAGTCCTTTTAAGGTCCACAGCCATCCCGTATACATATTTCTTCTCCACTCTGCATCTTCAATTTTCTTAACTTCATCTTTAAGCCTATTAAATTCCTTTGGATAATCTTCCCAATACTGATTTATAGATTTTCCCATCTGTATTTCTTCTGCCCTATCAGAACCCAAAACTCCCATTACATCTAGCCCTGATGGTATAGGTCGTATGATTGGCTCCACTAATTCCTGTATTATTTCTGCATCTAGTACATATCTTTGACCCATGAATCTAAACTGCTTTCCAACTGGAGTAGTAACAGAGGTGTATTTAGCCTTTATTTTAGGTTCTGGAAACTCTTTAGCCTTTTCATATACCTCATTTAGTTTTGCTTCCTCCATTAATTTGTTTAAATCTATTTCCTCTCCATATAAATCCAACAATTGTTTATACTCATAAGGTCCTAAATCATCTGCACTGCCTACAAAGAAATTTGTTGGCTCATAAATATCCTTCCATAGCCTAAAATTTTCTTCATCAGAGTATAAGCTATAAGTAATCAAAAGTGCCTGAACAGTCTGCTCAATATTTCTCTCTTCATTGTCATTAAAATACAGAGGAAATGGTGCCTGGCCATACCACATCATGGCCTTAAAATACCTTTCAAAATCCTTGCTTCTAGTATAATGTCCTCTGGGAGTAAACTGACTATAGTCTAAGTCGTAGGGAAAGAGACTGGATTTTTGAAAGCCAGCATGTTCATCAATCTTTTCTATTTCTTCTAAGGCAATATCCTTAGCCTCTTGAGGTATTCCCTGTGGAAGTTCATTATTAAAACAAAGCTGTGCTACTGAGAAAAAGGCTATATTCTTAAGCTGTATATTTTTAACATCTTCATCTGTAATTTCCCCATAGATAGAAATTGAGTCATTAAGAATTCTTTCAGTAAGTTCTTCTAGCATTCCAAGCAACTTTTGCTCTTCAATATTTCTTAATGTATAGTCGTAGAATATATGGTATATATGTAAAACTGAATCTGTAGTTATAAAGGATGGGATACTCTTATACTCATTGTCCTCATAGATGTAAAAAAGCTGTTCCACATCAGTTGGATTTACAAAGAAGTTGTTCTCTTTCAACAGCTTTAACTGTTCCTCGGTAAAATCTCCAAACTGATCTAAATTCTCAATGTTTGATAAATCCTCCTTTACCCTATATGGTTCTACATTTGCCTCGAACTTAATTGGCTCATAAGGTACCGCTATAACTTCCATTGTGGTTTCAAAGTCATTTTCTTCATCACTTATCCTGTCAACTTTACTGTCACCACATGCTGCTATAAAAAATAGCATAGTAAAAAATAAAATAAGTAACCTACTACCCCTTTTCACTCCTTATACACCCTTTCTATTTTTAACCTATTATCTTTCAACTTAACTTTTCCCTGATATCTACCCTCCTTTTCAACAACTGTAATAAACAAATATGCACCATCTACTCTTAAGTCCTCAATATTATAAAAGCCTTCAGTTTGCAAAAAACCTTCAAAGCCAAATCCCTTCCATTTATATGTATTAATTACCTTTTCTCCACTTTCCAGTAGCTCAATGGATACTAACTCATCTACCCCATCTTTATCAATGTCATAGAAATCATAATCATCAAAGGGTTTTGAAAGCCTTGAACCTCTCCATTTAGGTAATAGCCTATTACCTTCAAAATAATATATAAAGGGCCTTTTGGCCATTACCTGATGTAAGGGAGTTTTCTTATAGACTCCTATGGATATTTCATCCCTTCCATCTCCATCAACATCCCCTATTGTTACCTTCCATGGTTTTAAATCCGACAAATCCTTTCTGTATACTTCCTTAATAGGAGAAGCTAGTTTAAATATAATAATCTCTCTACCATAGCTATTGAATCTTCTTTTTGTCAGTATTATTAGTTCTTCAAAATCATCGCCATTAATGTCTCCTATGGCACAATCCATAACTGTACCTTTGATTTTAAAAGATTCAATTTCCTCCCCTTTGCCATCATAAATATTTACAAGATCCTTATACTTTCTTATGTGGTAATTTTCACTATTGTAAACCATAGTTCCCAAATCTGAGTTGACCTTATATATTAAAAAGATAGAAATTATGACCATTGTAATTAAAACAATAACTTTTAAATGCTTCATAATAGGCTCGTCCTTTTCATTGCTTCATAATGATATTGTTCTACCAGAATTATATCCTAAATTTTCCATCAACAAGTTAAGATTTAGTTACAAAAATATGAAGATGTTTATAACAAATAATCCCATGTTTTCTTTTTTATTATATTATCTTTTCAACATACCTGACTTTTGCAAGCTATTTCTTCTAAAAAAGTAGGTTATTAAAACTATTGCAGGAATAATAATTATACTGATAATTGTAACTGTTATAATAAATACCTGGGGAAGTACTATTTTTGTTACTATTGTTCTTCTGCCTTTTATATATAAAACTATAATGGTCATTACAATAATGATTGGAATATAGGTTCTTTGATTTCTTGTATTGAAAACTTTTCCAAAGACTACTGTGCATGTGTGAAAATACACACATAATCTCAATATGCTTCCTATTATCCAT
>ERZ773359.238-NODE-238-length-75167-cov-6.116666_pt1 | contig 75167 bp, 68 predicted proteins | sample MGYA00374955_ERZ773359 | MGnify/ENA primary metagenome ERZ773359 (study PRJEB29098, sample SAMN04486028) | biogas fermenter metagenome | study: EMG produced TPA metagenomics assembly of the Biogas fermentation microbial communities from Germany - Plant 4 DNA1... | reverse complement strand
TCCTATTGGAACTTTGATTTTTCCCATAACTCATCCATTTCTTTCAGAGTCATTTGTTTTAAATCTTTTGTAGAATTCTTTTCAATATATTCAAAACGGTTAATAAATTTATTTATTGTTTTATTAAGAGCAACATCAGGGTTAATATTTTCAAATCTCGCAAAATTAACCAAGGCAAACAATAGATCTCCAAACTCTTCTTCCATATTTTCAATATTGTTCTTGTTATACTCTTCAATGAATTCTAAGAGTTCTTCCTTAACTTTAGCCAGTACATCCTTTGAATCAGACCAATCGAACCCTACTTCAGCAGCCCTCTTCTGTATCTTATAGCTCCTGCTTAAAGGAGACAGGGCTTTGGGTACATTCTTTAAATTATCCGTATATGTAGATAAATTTTTTTCTTTCAGCTTTGAATTTTCCCAGCTTTCCAATGCTTCTTCAGCACTGTGGGCACTTACATCCCCAAATACATGAGGATGTCTGAAATACATTTTTTTGCAAACGTTAGTTACTACGTCATTGAAGTTAAAATAACCTTCTTCACTACCAAGCTCTGAATGAAAAACAACCTGAAACAAAAGATCCCCTAATTCCTCTATTAGATTGTCAATATCCCCCTTGTCTATAGCATCAACTACTTCATAAGCTTCTTCAATAACATGCTGTCTTATAGAACGATGGGTCTGTTTCTTATCCCATGGACATCCATCAGGACCCCGCAGTATTCTTACTATCCTTCGAAGATTATTAACATTATATACCTTATTATCTGAAATTTCAATAGGTAGAATGCAAAAATATGTTGAAAATCCATATTTTTTTTCTTGATCCAACATATAAAGAGGTACTTTTTTTACATTATTTTCCAAAACATCGATAATAAGTGTATCTATAGTACTAGGGTATACTTCCATTAATTTTATTTTAAGATAAGAGGCAGTTTCCACATCATCAACCTGAGTTATTATATTAAAAGAATTAACATCAAAAGTAAACTCATCCACCTCAAAGGAATCTAATATGGAAATATTTTTATAATCTGTATAACCTGAAAGTTTTATGCATTTATCAATAAAACTCATTCCATCAATTATTATTATATTTATTTGGTCTTTATATTCATTTAATAACTTTTTTGTTACTATATCACCGTAGTAGGGACTTCCTGAAGTACAGTAATTAATTTTTCCATGACAATTTGCTAGTCTAACTAATTCTTCGGCTATTTTTTCATAAATTTCATTAAAAGTACTATATTTTTCAAAATAATCATCAAAACTTTCTATTTTTATATTTTCTCTTAGTTCCTCAACAATGGGATGTCGGTCAGTTCTAACAAATGTAGGTATGTTTTCGGAAAGAGCCTGATAAGCTTTCAAGGTTAACTCTTCCTTAGTTCCCGCTCCCAGTCCTATAATTTGAATGGTGTTCATATTATTTCCTCACAAATTTCTTTAGTTTTTCTCCTTTTGGTATAAGTTCTAAGTCTTCCTTAGTTATTGCTCCAGTAAGGAAAAGACAAATTCCATAAACTATGGCTGCCAAGGATATTGACCCTAAGGTAGCTAAATTTTGACTTCCCAAGGCTGCATTAATAAAGGTAAAGGAAATCTTCACTGTAACAGCCATAACAGCTGAAGATAAAAGTGTCCTGGATGATACCTTAATAATATTAATTTTTATTTGTGTTTTGTTTATATCATATAGATTTAATATTGCAACAGCAAAATATGCCACGGTGGTACTGATAGCAGCACCTTTGATATTAATATTTGGGATTCCAATTAATATATAGGACAATACTACCTTGATTACCAATCCTATAGCTAAGTTTTTCACCGGATGGAACTGTTTGTTTACCGATTGAAGTATTGCGGTAAAGGCTTGAACTACCGTTAAGAAAATTACTCCTATAGACAGTATTTCCAAAAGAGCCCCGGAACTTGCATGTTTCTCAGGACCTATGGAAGAATACAGGAGGGCAATAATAGGCTCTGCCAGCATGAATAACCCTATTCCACAAGGAATACCTATTATAAGTGACAATTTAACTCCTGCATTAGCTGTTTCATTTAACCTTTTTATATGTTTTCGTGTGTATGCCTCTGTAATTGCAGGAACTAAGCTCATGGCCACTGCAGTTGAAAATACCTGGGGAAAATTAATTAAAGTTTGGGCAGTACCGCTAAGTTCACCAAACATATCAGCAATTTCCACACTGGTATATCCAATAGCTGCCAGTCGGTTAGAAACAATATTTTGATCCATAATACCCATCAATGGTGCTATTGAAGCTCCAATAGTTATGGGAATAGCTATATATAAAAGATTTTTTACTATGTACCACACTGGTTCTGTTTTATTTTGGGAGGAGCTTAATATTTCTTTTTTCATAGCTTTTCTGTTAAAAAGAAACATTATATAAATTAATATAAGAGCTGCCACTCCTCCAGCAGAAGCACCGAAAGTTGCACCTGCTGCGGCTTCTTCCAATCCCCTTCCCACTAATGCATAGGCTAAGTAAAGGCCTACTACAACTCTAAAAACCTGCTCTATAAGCTGGGATAAAGCAATGGGAGTCATATTTTGAGTTCCCATGAAAAATCCCCTGTAAGCAGACAATAAGGGTACCGTAAATAAAGCGGGAACCAAAGCCAACATTGAATAATAAGAACCTGGATATCCTTGAAGAGTAACTAAGTCCCGGGCAAATATCAGAACAAATACGGATGAAATCAATCCTATTAAAAACAATCCCCACCTGGATACCTTGTATACCTGGTATGCCCCTTCATAGTTGTTTAATGCTCTTCTTTCTGAAACCATCTTCGCTATAGCCGTAGGAAATCCTGACAAGGACACCACCAGCAAAAGATTATATATATTATAAGCAGGCTGATAATAGCCTATTCCTTCCGTTCCTATTAAGTTTGTAAGAGGTATTCTGTAAACTGCTCCCAATATTTTTACAAGTAAACCTGCAATACTAAGTATTGCAGCACCTTTAACGAAATTTTCCTTAGACATGTCTATTCCTTTCTTACAGATATATTTCCTAGTAAATCTGAAATTTAGTTTATCACAGTTCATTAATCTTTTAAAGAGAAAATTGCGAATTCTATGGGAATTTTAAAATAAATGATTCATACATATTCCTAATATGGTATAATTTTATTAATATAACAAAGGAGCATTGGATGGAAAGTTTGAAAGGTATAGTAGTTGAAATTATTTTTAGAAATGAAGAAAACGGGTATACGGTAGCTTTATTAGAAGCAGAGAATGAAGTAATACCCATAACAGGAATTTTCGCTACTGAATTAATGGGAGAACATATAGAAATATTCGGCAAAAGAATAAAGCATCCCAAGTATGGCGAGCAATTTCAGGTTGATATTTATAAAACACTGCTGCCTACCGATCTAAAACAGATTGAAAATTATCTAAGTTCAGGTTTTATTAAAGGAATAGGAAAATTTACAGCCAAAAAAATTGTGGAAGCCTTTAAGGAAGATACTTTTAATATAATTCAGAATAATCCTAAAAGACTTACTGAAGTTCCTGGAATAGGAAAGAAAAAGGCAGAAATGATTGCTAATAGTTTTGCAGAACAAGCAGATATTAAAGAGATTATGATGTTTTTGCAAAGCCATGGCATAAGTACAAACTTGAGTATAAAAATATATAAGGAATACGGTAAAAATACTATTCCCATAATACAGGAAAACCCCTACAGGCTATCGGAAGATATATACGGTATTGGATTTAAGTTAGCTGATAAAATAGCTTCCTCTTTAGGAGTTGAAAAGGATTCTCCTTACCGCATATCCTCCGGTGTAAAATATGTCTTGTTGGAATACGCCATACGGGGACATTCCTACATGCCTTACCATATGCTAGTAAAAAGTACCGCTGCTCTTCTAAGTGTAGCTGTAGATAAGGTGGAAGATGAAGTAAGAAATATGGCCTTTACTGACAAAATTCACATAGAAAATATTAAGAACGAAACTGTTGTCTACTATCTGCCCTACCATACGGCTGAAGTAAATGTTTGTAAGGGACTAATTAATTTAGCACAAACCAATTGGGATATTCCGGAAGAAGAGGTAGTAGAATACTTGGAAAATGTAGAGAAAGAATCATCCCTCACCCTTACGGAAATGCAAAAGGAAGCGGTAATCCAATCCATACTTAACGGGGTAATAGTAATTACGGGAGGCCCTGGAACAGGAAAGACAACAATTATATTGTCAATAATAAAAATTTTCGAAGCAATGGGCAAAAAAGTACTCCTTTGTGCTCCTACAGGAAGAGCCGCTAAGCGTATTACCGAATCTACTGGCAGAGAAGCAAAAACCATACACCGTATGTTAGAATACGCCTACGGAGAAGATGATAGGAACTTAATTTTCAACAAAAACGAAAATTCGCCCTTGGACTGTCACGTAGTAATAGTGGATGAAATGTCCATGGTAGATATATTACTGATGAATAATTTGCTGAAAGCTATTAATAGAGGAACTAAACTTATTATGGTGGGTGATGTGGACCAACTCCCCTCTGTAGGGGCAGGAAATGTACTGGCAGATATTATTAAGAGCAATACTATAAAAACTATTCGATTAGATATGATATTCAGACAATCAGTTGGAAGCATGATCGTTCAAAATGCCCACGCAGTTAATAAAGGCACTATGCCTTTATGCAATAAAAAGGGTTCGGATTTTTATTTCATTAAACAAAATAGCAGTAAAAGTGTCTTAGAATTAATAGTTGACCTATATAAAAACAGGTTGCCCAATAAATATAACTTAGACCCTATTAAGGATATTCAAGTACTTTCTCCCATGAAAAAGGGAACTGCAGGGGTTATTGAACTCAATAAAAAAATTCAGGAAGCTATAAATCCTCCCTCTAAGTATAAAAAAGAAAAAACTTTCGGTAATTATACCTTCAGAGAAGGGGATAAAGTAATGCAGGTTAAAAACAATTATCAGGCTAGCTGGACCCTTACTGGAAATAAAAATGTTACGGGAGAGGGAATATATAACGGTGATATAGGTTTCATAGTATATATTAATAATAAAGACCAGGAACTGTTAGTACAATTTGATGACGACAAAGAAGTAATATACAACTTTAATCAATTGGATGAATTAATACTTGCTTATGCCACAACTGTTCATAAAAGTCAGGGAAGTGAATTCCCCGTTATAATTATGCCCATGGTATGGGGGCCTCCTATGTTAATGACCCGCAATCTCTTCTATACAGCAATTACCAGGGCGAAAAAACTAGTAGTATTGGTGGGACAAGAAAAATATATGGAAGAAATGGTTGAAAACAATAAAATTCAAAAGCGATTTTCAGCCCTTGATTACAGACTTAGATCCACAGTAGAAACATACCGTCTTTTAACCAGCGGAGGAGACCTGTCCATTGGATAAATCAAAATTTTCAGGAGGCAGTATGAAAGAGTATGTAGAATCTTTTTTAGAATTACTCTATCCAGAAAAAAATACCTGCTTCATTTGCAATACTTATAATGAATCTATTAATGATAAATATATTTGCATTGACTGTGAAAGAAAATTTATAAAATTAGAACCTCCTTTATGTGCAAAATGCTCCAAGCCCATTGCTTCCACCGACCACATTTTTTGTCGGGATTGCTGCACTTATGACAGAAGCTTTGAAGTATCAAAGTCACCATATTCATATAAAGGTCTTGTTAAAGACAGTATTTATAACTTCAAGTATTATAATAAACCCTACTTTTATAAACTTTTTGGAAAGTGTTTGATAGATTACATGAAGGAAAATAATTATACAGACTTTGATTACATAGTTAGTGTACCTCTTCATCCGTCCAAATTACGAATTAGAGGCTATAATCAAGCAGAACTATTAGGAAGGTATTTATCAGAAAAACTATCTATTCCTTATAAGGATGTTTTAAAACGTACCAAGAAAACACCCAAACAAAGTCAACAAAGCAAATCATCCCGGAGGAAAAATCTCAAAAACGCATTCTCCGTAAAAAAACTCCCTAGAAACGAGAATATAAAAAACAGCAGAGTACTGCTAATAGATGATGTTTATACTACAGGCTCCACTGTCGATGAATGTTCCAAGACACTCCTTAATTTCGGAGTAGCTAAAGTTTATGTAATTACTATAGCAAGGTAATCTACTGAAGTGTAGCTCCAATTACCCTTTTTTCAGTTACTATAATATCCATTTTTACATCATGTTCTTCCGATGGTATGGAATTTAATACCTGGAAGTCATGGGCAACTGCAACCTTTTTTGCACGAGAGCTCAGTCTATATAGAATTCTGTCGTAGTATCCTTTTCCAAAACCTATTCTATTTAAATCCTCATCAAAAGCCACCCCAGGTACTATAACTAAATCAATCTTATCCAAAGGGACAGGTTGAGGTGTTTTAGGCTCATAGTAACCAAAGGGATTTAAGACTAAATCTCTTTCATCAAATATTTCAGAAGGAATAAGTTTTGTATTAACAATGTCCGTATAGGGCACTAGGACACGCTTCCCCTCTTTCAACATCCTTTTAATAGAGGGAAATGTCATGACTTCATTTTTGAAATCCAAGTATATAAAAACAACCTTACTTTTAATATATATTTCTGAGTTTATTATTTTGTCCCATATAAGGATGCTGTTATTTTCCACGTCTTCCCTGGACATGTTATTTCTTGTAGTAAGTATTTTCTTTCTTAATTCTCTTTTATTTTCCATATTCACCTAATAAAATATAGTAGACATTAAAAATCTGTACAAGATGTTAATGGGTGGACCGATTATAGTTCCTACTCCCCTGAATACTATCAGTAAAATCAGTAAAAATCTTAAATGGTCGTAATATTTGTAATAAAAGTTCCATACTTTCGCTCCCCCGATACTTCCCAATATATGGTGCCCATCCAAGGGAGGTATGGGAATAAGGTTAAATACCATTAATACTAAGTTTATGTAAACAGTCCCTCTCAATACTTCGAAAATTATTTGATTGGACAAAGTATAGGGAAGAAATGTATACGCCAATTTCATAAAAAATGTAAATAAAGCAGCAACTAAAAAATTCGCTGCAGGTCCTGCCAGTGATACAATGGCATCATCTCTTCTGGGATTTTTAAAATTTCTGTTATTAACCATTACTGGTTTTGCCCATCCGAAACCAAACAGCAATAAACATAAAAAGCCTAAGGGATCTAAATGGCTAAGAGGATTAAGAGTTATACGACCTTGTAAAAGGGGCGTATTATCACCTAATTTCACTGCTGCATAGCCATGGGAAAACTCATGTACTGATATTCCCAACAATATTCCTGGCAAGAATAATAATCTACCTAATAAATAATTCATATGTCCTCCTTGTATTTATAATACAAGACAATACTTAAGGAATCCTTTATATGTCTTTGCTGGAATTTTTGCACACGATAGCAGTTTCCAGCCTCCTTCCCCTTATTTCCGTTACAACAATCTTAAGGCCGTATTCCTCCAATTCTAAGGTGGTACCGTCTTCGGGAATTATTCCTAATATTCCAAAAACTAACCCACCGAAAGTGTCAAAATCCTCATCAGGAAGTACTACACCTAATTCCTTGGATACATGGTCCAAGTAGGCAGAACCTTTGATTTTCCAGGTATTCTCATCTATTTTTTCAATTTCTTTTACTTCTGGTATAGTATGGTCATCTTCCAAATTTCCCACTATTTGCTCTAATAAATCATTCATGGTTATTATGCCGCTCATACCACCATATTCATCGAATACAACCGCAAAATGATTTCTGGTTTTTTGCATATTTTGAAACAATACATCCGTTCTAACGGTTTCAGGTACATAGTATGCAGGTTTAACTGCATTTTTCATAATATTTTCTATAGTTTTGTCTTCTATTCTATAATAATCCTTTATATCTAATACTCCTATTATATTGTCGGCACTTCCATCGCATACAGGGAATTTTGAAAATCTGCTTTCCCCTATTTTCTTATGCCATTCTTCTTCTGTTTCATCAATCCACAATATAACTACTTCTGTTCTATGGGTCATTACTTCTTCTGCAGTTTTATTATCAAACTCAAAAACATTTTGAATCATTTCTTTTTCACTTTCATTTATTGAGCCCTTTTCACTTCCCACATCCACCATCATCCGTATATCTTCTTCCGTCACATCATCATCTTCGGAATTTGGATCAATCCCAATTAATCTTAAAACACCATTGGTGGAGCTTGTTAAAAGCCATACTAAGGGCGCAAATACTTTAGAAATTACATATAAAAGTCCTGATAAAAATAAGGCTATAGTCTCAGCATTCTTCATTGCAACCCTTTTAGGAACCAGTTCCCCTATAACCAAGGTTACGTAGGACAAAAATACAGTTATTAAAACTACCGAAATAGAATTTAAAACTGCTCCAGGTATGGTAACTCCTATTTGTATCAAAAAACCTGTCAATCTACTTGCGAAATTTTCCGCAGCAAAAGCACCTCCCAAAAGGGAAGCTAATGTAATAGAAATCTGTATTACGGAAAGGAATTGGGATGGCTGTTCCGTAAGTTTCGAAAGTCTAAGGGCACGTTTATCTCCTTGTGCTGCCATCTTTGCCAATCTGTTGTCATTCATGGATATAACTGCAATTTCCGCTGAAGCAAAAATAGCATTAATAAATAATAAAGTCAATTGTAGAACAATTGGACCCCACAACGAGCCTTCCTCTAACAATATAAAACCTCCTAAGTAAATAATTAAAGAAATAATAACATAGATATTTTTCCCAGTCAACTTCAATTATTTATCAAATATAAGTTGATATAATTATTTATATATTGTAGAATAAAAATAGCTCTTAGGGACGGAGGTACTTATGTTTTTTGAAGCTTTAATACTGGGAATAATTATAGGCTATGTAAGAAAAGGCAAAATATCCAGATTATCGTATGTTAATTTTAATTATAAACCCCTTATTTATATTTCTGCACTGCTATACTTGGGAATTATAGTTATGAACTTAGGTCTCTATGATTACGACTCATCCATATATACGATATTTCTGATAGGTTCCATGATATTTTCCGGACTGTTTTTAATTGCAAATTTTAGTATTAAGTATATGTTTCTCCCCTTAAGTGGCCTATCTTTAAATTTATTCTCATTTTTAGTGAACGGATTTAAATTTCCTTTATCACCGGAAGCTGCGGAACAAATATACGGAGCAGAAATGGTGGAATTGTTAGAAAAGGGAAAATTGTTATTTTACAAATCCTCTGAAGCCGCAACTTTAAGCTTTTTAGGTAATATAATTCCCATTGGAAATTGGTTTGTAGTAAGTATTGGAGACATTATTGTAGCATTAGGAGTTATACTGGTAGTCCAAGGAATTATATCAGACAGATATATACAAAGGAAAAGGATTACTTTTTCAAAAAATATATTCAAATAAATTAATTCCCCTCCTTTGGAATATTTCCAAAGGAGGTACTTTTATTCATTCACAGTTTCTTTCAGTGCTTTAGAAAGCCCTGCAAGACTTTGAATTTCAGATGGAATTATTATTTTAGTCGCTTGACCGTTTGCTGCCTTTTCAAAGGATTCAAAGCTCTTAAAGGTGAGTACTTCTTTGCTAAGTTCAACATCCTTTATCATTTTCAAACCTTCCGCCGTTGCTCTTTGAATACTTAAAATTGCTTCCGCTTCACCTTCAGCTTCTTTAACTAAAGCTTCCTTCTTTGCTTCAGCTCTTAATATGGCAGCTTGCTTTTCTGCCTCAGCCTCAAGAATAAGAGATTCCTTCTTCCCCTCTGCTACCAATATAGCAGAATTCCTTTGTCCCTCGGCAATTAAGATTGCTTCCCTCTTTTCTCTTTCTGCCTTCATTTGTTTTTCCATAGCATTTTGAATTTCTTTAGGAGGTAAAATATTTTTAACTTCTACACGATTTATTTTGATACCCCAAGGGTCAGTGGCATCGTCCAAGATAGATCTCATCTTGGCATTTATTATTTCCCTGGAAGTCAATGTTTCATCTAATTCCAAGTCACCGATTATATTTCTTAAAGTTGTGGCCGTTAAATAATCAATTGCCGATATAGGTCTCTCAACACCATAAGTGAAAAATTTAGGATCGGTAATTTGAAAAAATATTACAGTATCTATTTGCATAGTAACATTGTCCTTGGTAATTACCGGTTGGGGAGGAAAATCCACCACCTGCTCCTTTAAAGATACTTTATTTACTATTCTGTCAATTAAAGGAACCTTTACATGTACCCCTACACCCCAAGTGGTATGATATGCACCTAAACGTTCAATAACATAGGCATTGGCCTGAGGAACAATTCTTATGTTTGTTGCCAGTAAAACTACTACTAAAAACAGAAATATTACAAAACCAATATATTCCATAGCTCCTCCTTATTTTTTCTCAACTATCAGCTTAACACCGATAATTTCTTTTATAGTTACAATTTCACCTTTTTCAATTACCTGATCGTCAACAGACCTAGCAGTCCAAATTTGCCCCTTAACATTAACTGTCCCCTGGTTGTTTAAATTGTCAATAGTCGATTCTACTTTGCATTGCTGACCAATTAACAAGTCAGTATTAGTCCTGATTCTTCCGACTTTTAATTTTTTCATTGCAAAGGGCCTTGTAAATAGTAGGCATAATATAGAAACTAATAAGAAAGCTACTATTTGTACTTCAATTCCAATACCAGTTAAATTAACAAGAAATGCTACAATCGCACCAATGGCAAACCATATGGTGGTAAGACCCATGGTTAAAGCCTCTATTATTACAGAAACAACTACTATACCCAGCCAAGCATATCCTAGGTACGCCATATTATACCTCCCATACAAACTTTCATTTAATTATACCATAAGGAGGATAATATAAACAGATATTTTTAATCTATTATTCCGCTTAAAGTCTGATAAGGATTTACATAAGTATTATAAATACTCACTGCATAATGAAGGTGGGGTCCAGTAGAAAAACCTGTGGTTCCAACAGTTCCAATTATATCTCCCTTATTAACTAAATCCCCTTTTTTAACATTGATATTATTCAAATGATAGTAGGAGGTAAATAATCCCATGCCATGATCGATAACTATTGTATTTCCTGGAGATAGAAGTCCTTCCATGGCAAAAACAACTATACCCTTATTTGGAGCTTTAACGGGAGTGTCCAAGGGAGCTGCCAAGTCAAGTCCCGAATGTCTTGAAGAGGAAGATTCGTTGTTTACATAGCGTATTTCACCAAAGTCAGTAGTAAGTCTGCCTTCCACCGGCATAATAAAAGTTCCTTCCCATAGCTTTTCTTCCACAGATACAGTTCTTGCAGGTTTTACAAGTTGAGCAAATTCATAAACAGCTGCGCTATTGTTGTTAGTTTGGTTCATTTCTTCACTTACTGAAAGGTACTGGGTTTTAAAACTTCTGTGGCCTATAGTAAGGGTTTCTTCTAATATTAGTTCATCCTTACTACCTTCATTTATAACGGCCATCAGTTGATAATCTCCCGCCTCAATATTAAGATCTACAGGACAAATAAAATAATGTTTCTCTCCATATATATAGGGCTGGTTTTCTGTCTTAACTGCATCTGTGATAATTTTAATCGTGTCATTACTATTTAAATTTTCGACGGAAACCAACAAAATATTTCCCGGGTAATTTTCCCTTGTAATAACTTTAATCTCTGGAGGTCTATCGATTACTGCTGTGAATTTCAAGGTCTGGCTTCCGTAAAAATCTGTATTTTTATTAAAATGCCAATGGCTTTCACATTCAACAAAGTATTCTCCGTCTCTTTTTATACGAGACAAAACCTCATTAATATTTCTTCCAGTACTTAATAATTTATCTTCAGAATATACCCTTACTGTAAAATTATCAGGAAGCTTTTCAAATACAAGGTCAACAACTTCTTCGCCTATTAAGAATTCATTCTTCTTTTCATACTTGCCCTTTAAACTCCCGGATTTATTTATATAAATACCTTCAACATTTTTGACGAACCAATTATATTCTATAGAAGGACTGTATCTTTTCCCCTCCAAGTCCACATAAATATCATAAATGGTTGAATCCACATATATATATGAAAAAATGTCCATTACCAACAATTCTTTTGCAGCACTGTCCTTAATTTTATAGTTGGAGTTATTATCAGAAAGATATACAGATTTATTCTTTACGTCGAATCTTAATTTGTAACTTTGAAAGTTTTCTTGGTTTTTCAATATTAATTCATAAGTTAACAAGTCAGAAAAAGTATCGGTGGTTTTTTCTTTTTTCTTTAAAGCATTTAATATAGTATTCCAATCTTCACTATTCTCAGATATTACAATCCTTTCCCCTGTTTGTAAATTAACCCCTTCAATTTCCGTAACTTCCGAAAAAGCTCTGCTACAGCCTGTTAAAAGGATAAGTATCCATATAACAGTCAATATTTTTTTCATAGCGCCTCCTTGTATGTAATTTAGAACGGGTATATTATCCCCCGTTCCCAAAGATAATATTTACACAAGGATTATTTGCCTTCTGCTGTTTATTTTATAAACAGTCCCACAGGACAGTGATCACTACCATATACATCCGAATAAATGACTGCATCCTTAAGATTTTTTTCAAATGAGTTAGAAGTTATGAAATAGTCTATTCTCCAGCCAATATTCCTTTCCCTTGAATTTGCAAAGTTTGACCACCAGGTATAAGCATCTCTTTTATCAGGATAAAAATATCTGAAAGTATCAATAAATCCCGCATTTAATAGTTCCGTCATTTTTTCTCTTTCTTCATCAGTAAAGCCTGCATTTTTCCTGTTGGTACTAGGATTTTTCAAGTCTATTTCCTTATGTGCTACATTTAAGTCGCCACATACTACTACATGTTTCTTTTCATTTAATTTTAATAAATAATTCCTGAAGTCATCTTCCCAGGTCATTCTATAGCTTAGTCTTGCTAATCCTCTTTGGGAGTTTGGAGTATAAACATTGACCAAAATAAAGTCCTCATACTCTAAGGTTATTACTCTTCCTTCCTTATCATGCTCCTCTATTCCTAATCCATAAGTAACCGATAAAGGTTCATGCTTTGTAAATACGGCAGTTCCGGAATATCCCTTTCTCTCCGCATAGTTCCAATAATCATAATATCCTTCAAATTTCAGATCTATTTGACCTTCTTGTAACTTTGTTTCCTGTATACAGAAAATATCTGCATCAAAATCCTTAAAAATTTCTGTGAATCCTTTTTTCACAGTGGATCTTAAACCGTTTACATTCCATGATATAAGTTTCATACCTTCTCCTTTTCCTGATTTGATGATTTCCTCACCTATAACGGGGGCATATCCTTTTCAGACTATTATACAATAGACCTTTACAATTTTAAACCTTCTACTACAAAACACAGCATACTTCAAAAAAATAATGGCTTAAGCCATTATTTTTTGTCACATCTAAGAACTCCTACTTCAGCAAAGTTTTCAGGATCCATTTCTCTTATGATAATCCTAACATTTTCCTTAGGACAATTTGCTGTTTTAGAAATAGCTTCTGTTACTTCTTTAACCATTTCTCTCTTTTGTTCTAAGGTTCTTCCTTTAAGCATTTCAATTTGAACTATTGGCATTTGTTCACCTCCTTATTTAATTATTTTCTTATATACATAATCTGATAGAGATGTCATCAGCATAGCTTGGTAAAGAATATTAAATTCAACTATATCTCCCAACTTATATTCAGTCTTACAGTCATGAATATCTAATATAGTATGGTCGCTGCTAGCTCCTAATACAATAATATCCTTATCCTTGGGGACTAATCTTGAAGAATCTCCTAAATCTTGATTCCCCAATGCTAGTATCGCCCTTTTTCTTATTCCCCTATCTTCATAATGAGGTAAATCGCCAAAAGCATTTACCATCAGCTGACCGATAGGATGGGTAGGTTTTTCGTTTAATTCAACTATTTGTGCCTTTAATACAAACACATCTGGATCCAAACCCTCAATATTTGTATCCCAATACAAGGGTAAATCCTGAGTATTATTAATACCTTCTCCTATCCTTAAGTGATTTATTTTCTTGGGAACACCTCCTCTGACCATTAAGGGAAGAGTGGTTGTACCACCTCCGGATACTATATTTAGTTTTCTGTTAAGCTTATTCTCTATTTCGGAAGCAGCATCTGCTAAACGGCTTAAATTTTCAGTGGTGGGAGCAACGGAACCGTAACAACTTAAATTAGTACCAATTCCTTCAAGTACTAGGCTACTGAGACTATACTCTACATATTCAGCTAATTCCACCAATTCTTCCTTAGTAAAAACTCCTTCCCGTAAATCTCCCAAATCATGCATCAGCACTACACCGTACTTTTTATTCTGTTTCTTAGCTTCTGCATTTAACATATTTAAAGTTTCTCTTTCCGAAACCAAACATATATCGCTGTATTTTACCACATCTTCAATTTCACACATCATGGGAATTCTGACCATCAACAAGGGTATATCTATTCCCCTCTCTTTAAGAGCCTTAAGCTGCTCTATTCTGGAGCTTCCTATTTGATGACATCCTCCCCTTGCCATTTCCTCCGCACCTTCAGGTATTCCTCCAAACCCTTTTATAATACCTGCCACATTAATACCGTAGTCCCTACAAAGATTTGTTATTATTTTCGTATTGTTGTATAGTTTTTCTAAGTTAAATTCAAGTATGGGATATCTCTCCATTGCAGCCTCCTTACTTATTTTTACGAAGTTCCATAAAAAATTTTTTTATAAGTTGGGAACATTCCTCTTCCAATACTCCAAAAACAACCTCTGCACTGTGATTTAACATACTATGTCTAGCAATATTAAGCACAGAGCCACATGCTCCCGATTTTAAATCCTTTGCACCGATTACCAACCTTTCTATGCGGGCATTAACTATGGCACCGGCACACATAGGACAGGGTTCTAAGGTTACGTACATGGTACATCCGGGTAGCCTCCATCCTCCCAAGTTTCTGCATGCCTCTCTTATTGCTGTAATTTCACCGTGTAGGGTTGCATCTTTTAATGTTTCTTTCTGATTAAAGCCTCTACCTACTATTTTTCCTTCACGTACTATTACTGCACCTATGGGAACTTCCTTTATTTCATAGGCCTTATAGGCTTCTTTTAAAGCTTCCCTCATAAATATTTCGTCCATAATATTCCTTCCTTTGTTACAATTATAGTTTATTATTCCTAATGAAGTCAACACATATGTCTTTAATTACCTGTTTACTTTAAAACTTAATAAATCTATAATAAAGATAATCTTATATGGAACAAATCTAAAGGGAGTTGAGTCTTATATAAGAGAAGGAGGTAGTATGAAAAAAATAATTAGTAAAATATGGGTACTTAGTCTTTGTATTCTGCTGGCCATTAACATAAATATAACGGCTTACGGAGATATTTTAGATGTTATTACCGATAATGAACAGGTAAATGATACTGAACAAACATATACCCATGAAAACTTAGATATTAATGATATTTCAGATACAGAATTCCAGGAAGTGAGACAATCATCTGTCCTTACTGATATTGACGGCCATTGGGCAAAAGACTGGATAAATAATGCCGTTAAATTAGGATTTGTAACTGGCTATGAAGATGGAACTTTTAAACCTGACAGAACAATTACCAGGGCTGAATTTTCCAAACTTCTAAACAGTGCATTGAAAATAGAAATATCAGAAGAAGTAAACTTTTCCGATGTAAAGGAAATTGATTGGTTTTATAAAGATATTCAAAAATCTGTAGCTGCAGGATTTTTCTCTGGATATGAAAACAATACATTCAGACCAAACAATCCCATAAAACGTGAAGAGGCAGCCAAGGTAGTTGCCGGTGCCATAACTACAGGAAATGTAGATGGAGAAGGAGCAACCTTACTTTCTGACTACAACACCATACAGGAATGGGCAAGGGACAGTGTGAATACTGTCTACAACAAAGGTTACATACTAGGTTATCCCAACGGAGTGTACATGCCTTCAAGGCCCTTAACCCGAGCAGAAGCCGTTAAAATTATTTATGAAATAGTAGAAAATGAGAATATTGAATACGGATTCAATATTACCAATTACAATGAAACTTATAGCAGTGCTGTCGTGGTAGGAAATTTAAAGGTATTGGATTCTGTGGGGAATGGTAATGTTTATATTAAGAATGTGGTAGTATTGGGGGATATTGTAATCTCAGCAAGAAAAGTAAATACAGTTGAGCTTACAGATGTGAAGGCAAGGAAAATAATCGTAGAAAGTGAAACAAATCCGGTAAAAATAGTATTTAATGAAAATGTAGTTGTGGCAAGTATGCAAGTTCCACCTATTGCAATAGTTCAAAAATAACAAAAGTCCGGGGACGACGATGGTATTCATCGACGTCCCCTTTACTTATTTAAAATAATTTAGTGTATTGGTAAAGTTATCTATAAATAATTCATCCAAATAATTTGAATCCTTATCCGATACTTTCTCATAGATTTCTAAATAATAACCTTCACGTCCTCTATATTTATCATAATACCAGGTAGTCAATTCTAAGAAGGCATCTTTATTTTCTTCAATATAATCGTCAAGGTCAATTATTAGAATATCCCTAAGATCGTTTAAATTAACACTTTCAAAAGCTTCAAGAATATTGTGATTGTTTCCTAACTTAGCATATAAGCTACGTCCTTTGTAGTATTCTTCATCATATAAGTAGTAATATTTTTGCCTTTTGTATTCAGAAGAATTTATTATCTTATGAGCTATTTCGTTCTTTATTTCAACAGCCCGAGAATCTTCTTGAGAATCGTTAGCTTTTAATACATAGTACCTGTTTAAAACACTTCCGTCTTCCATCCAATAAGCTATTATGCAACGACTACTGTAATAATCTCCTCCCTGGATTTCTTGGTTATTTAATATTTCCCTGTGAAGTTCAGTAATACTTTCAATATTTTCTATTTCCTCAAAAGTAATTATACCATAGTTTCTTGTAAGCTCATTTAGAGTCATATTTTCATTTCTGGAAGGGTCCTCCAAGAATCTGGTTACTTCATTAACTGCCCAACTATTGTTACCTATATAGGCAATTTTTACGTCTTCAGGATCAGGAACCATATTTTTATATTGGTTTGCAACTAGTACGGTACCCCCTGTCAGGGCTGAAAACAACACCATGCTTACTGCAAAAACCTTTATGGACAACTTAGATATTCTAAAGGATTTTTCAATAAATGCAATTATTATATAGTAGGTAAGAACAGCCAATGAAAATGAAATAACAATTCTGCTTAAGATACTAATATATTGGGATGTACTTACTGAGAAAAATGCAGGAATTATCAAGGAACTAAGTACTGCTACAAAGTATTTATATCCGTCAAATACGATAAATCCTGTATTTTCGTTCTTTCTTCTCTTTATGCACCAGTGGAGTAACAGAGAAATAAATATTAGTATAACTGCTAAAAGAAGAACATATATAAAGTCAATGGATTTGTCCGAATATATAACAAAGTACAAGTAATCCAACCGGTATATATTATTATAGAAATAATCACTCAATACATTTAAATTGAATCCTATTACAACATTTTCTAATATGGAAAATATAAACATTGTTACAAGAAAAAATATCAGTGGTAAACAAAAATTAAATATGGTCATGGCTCCAGCCATAAGGGTATTGCCAGACAATATTGAAGACAGAGATGCCAACAATATGCCTGCTGCCAACCATGGAATGAGCGTTTTAAATATATCAAGTATTTCATAATCAGTACCGTGAAAAACAACAGAAAATATAATTAATACCAATAAAAAGGCTGTAAATAATGTGTTGGTAATAATATTTATTATAATTTGTTTCCTTAAAGTTACAGGTTTCGACCTATAATAGGCTAACTTATATTCATTATGAAGAAAGTTGTTGTCAACTAAACAGTTAATAAGAACTAAAATAAATAACTCAATAATTCCGAACATTATAAATATTTCTTCATCTGCTCTTAATATATATGGTATCATCAGGGTTGTTACCAAAATTATAACCATGGATAACAATGCCCAATTTCTTTTTTCTTTAATTGAATACATAAGAAGCTGCATAAAATTATTCTTCTTTTCCATAACCTACACCTCCTAGTTCGGTGATAAATATTTCTTCAAGACTCATTGACAAGGTATCAAATAAGAGAAGATTGTAATTACTCTGTAAGTACTTTCGCAGATCTTCAATATTTCCTGTTAAAGTACAAATATATACACTGCCAATTTTTGTGGTTTTTAAAATGTTATATTCTTTCAATTCACCAAGATCAAATTCACCATCTACTGCAAACTGTACTCTTTTAATTTCTTCCTTCATTTTTTCTAAGTTTTCTTCTTTAAGAATTTTTCCTTCGTGCATTATTCCTACTTTGTCACATATATTGTCTAATTCCTTTAAATCGTGGGAGGATATAATTACAGTCATACTGTTTTCCATAACCTCTTTAAGGAGTACATCCCAAAACTTTCTTTTAATAACTCCATCTAGTCCATCCACAATTTCATCAAGCAATAATAACTTAGGCTGAGCTGCTATTGCCAAGACGAATGCTGCCTGTTTTTTTTGTCCCTTTGACATTTTATTTAAAACTTTGTTTCCATCTACATTAAAATATTTGAGTAAATACTGAAACTTTTCTTCTGACATATTTTCATACATTAGTTTTTCATATTGAAATAACTTATTCAAAGTATACTGATATGGGAAGTACAATATATCCTGAACATAGTAAAAGTCCTTAATTATTTCAGAACCTTCCAACACCTCTTCACCATCAAAAGATATGTATCCTTCGTCCTCTTTATAAATTCTCATTATATGTTTTAGAATAGTTGTCTTTCCACAACCATTAGATCCTACAAGACCGTAGATTTGATTTTTTTCAGCATTTATATTTATATTTTCAAGAACCTGAAAATTACCGAATTTTTTGCTTAAATTACTTACTTCCAACATTGCTTTCGCCTCCTTCTATTCCCGGTTCTATAAATTCATTAACAATTTTTATAAGTTCATCCTTGGTTAATCCTAGTTCTTTTAATGATTTTATAATTTTATATAGTTCTTCTTTTAAATTTCTCATATGCAGATTCCTTAATTCTTCAGCATCTTTTACAAAGTTTCCCACACCTTTAATACTGTAAATATAATTATCATCTTCAAGGTATTTATAAGCTTTTTGAATAGTATTGGGATTTATCTTTGTCATGGAAGCTAATTCTCTTACTGAGGGCAGCTTATCATTAGGCTTAAACACTTTTGACATAATTAACCTGACTATTTCATCGTAAATTTGTTCATAAATAGCTTTTGGATTATTATTGTCAATTTTTATCAATGTAACACCTCCTTATATACACTTTGTATTATAGGTGTACTATTACACTTAATACAGTAATGACTGTATTATAATATATAGTACAGTCGTTGTCAATTATTTTTGTATAAAAAAAGCAATTATTTTTGTTTAATCAAAAATAATTGCTTATTGGTGCACCTGAGAGGAGTCGAACCCCCGGCACATGCCTTAGGAGGGCACTGCTCTATCCAACTGAGCTACAGGTGCGCAGTAATTTTAATATTAAACTATTTTAATCCTTTTGTCAATATACCTGAATTTTAAAAAATTAGGAAATTTTATCTAAAATATTTTTTTGAAAAACCTTATTATTCTTACAAATAAGTTTGCTTTTTCAATACTTTCATTAACAATTACATCAATATCTGAAACTTCCTCACCATTGACAAAGATACTTAATTTACCTATTTTCTCCCCTTTTGCAATGGGAGCCTTTACAGATTCATTATATGTTATCTTAGTTGTAACCACATCGCTGTTTTTTATTACTTTATAAAAGTCAGAAGCAGGATAAACACTTACCTTACCTAATTTTGAATTAGAAATATAAACTTTATCAATAGCTTCTGAAAGGTCTACTAATTTTATTTTACTGAAATTATTTTTCCCGTATTCCAATAATTTTATTGTTTTATTCAGCCTGTCTTCATGGGTTTGAGCTCCTAGAATAATACCTATAAGCCTATAATCTTCTCCCTGACCTTGTCCCATAACAGGTATGGTTGAAACTAAACAAATACCGGCTTTATCTGTATATCCTGTTTTCAAACCATCTATTTCGTCAATATATCCAAATACAGGATTGGTTGATGATCTGCTAAAATTTCTTTCAGGAATAGTTAGCTCCGGCTTCTTGGTTACTTCTAAAATTTCCGGATATGTGGTTAAAATATGTCGGGTAAGTTTATAAATGTCTGAAACGGACATATTGTTTTGTCCTGTATCTTCATCATTAATAGGCAATCCATGGGGATTGATGAAACTTGCAGACAGGAGTCCTAATTCCGATGCTTTTGCATTCATCATCTTAACAAAATTATCTACATTAGTTCCTACATATTCGGCAATTGCAGTTGCACAATCATTACCGGATACTATTAGCATTCCATCTACTAAAGTTTTTAACTTTACAGTTTCTCCAGCTACCAGACCAAATCTGCTTCCTTCTGTGGCAGCTGCATGACCGCTTATAAGTACATCATCTTCCAAGGATATTTCTCCAGCAGCAACCTTGTCCATCATGAGAAGATAGGTCATAAGTTTTGAAATGCTTGCAATTGCCAATTGTTGATTTATATTATATTCATAAAGTATTTCCCCAGTTTCTAAATCTCCCAGTAATGCACCTTTAATATTTTCATTAATATTTATCTGTCCAAATACAACAGTATTTGAAAGCATAATTATTATGAGGCACAGGGAAAATATTTTACGGATCTTTTTCATAAGTCCCCTCCAATATAATTATGCTGTAATTATATAATAATTTATAAACAAATGCATTACCAAAATTCAAATTTTGTTGAAAAATTTGGAACTTTGTCTAACCTGCTACCTGGCACAACTTATAGTATTCATTTATAATTACATCTCCCATTCTGTCTAAGGGATTTCTACCTAAGAAATCAACAAACTTCTTTGAAAAATTCGATGTTGCATTTACATCAATGATAAAGGGACCCTTCTTACCTACAATAACATCTATTCCACCCATTTTAATATTTAATATATTTAAAGTATCTATTACCATATCTGTAATATGTTTGTCCAAATTATGAACATGCTTATATTGAGCTCCTCTGTGATATGAGGAAATGCCTGTTTCATCCATACTTCTTTTTACAGCGGAAAAAATCTCTCCATCTATTACTTCAATTCTTAAAGTGTAATTATCTAAAGATTCAATGTATTCCTGGAATATAAACTCTACCTTAGGTAATAATTTCAATACTTCAGACAACTCCTGGGCATTGTTGACTTTATGAGTATAGGATGACCTGCCCCCTCTGTTAGGTTTTACTACGCAGGGATATTTTATATTATCAATGGAGAATTCACTGGAACAGCAATATATTTTAGGAGTGTTAATATTGTTTTTCCTTAAAGTATTGCAGACTAATTGTTTGTCAAAATCATACATTAAGGCTTCGTTAGAATTTATCATGGGTATTCCTCTTCTGTTAAGTTCATTTAAGAAATCAATACCCTTAAAATAAGTTTTTGTATGTCCTCTGAAGTATGAACTTGGAAAAATTCTGTTAACAATTAAATCTACATTGCTAAACTGAGCCGCATTTAACGCAGCTTCTTCAAAATTAATAAACAGTACCTCGAATCCTTTGTTCACTAAATAATCCCTTAAATAAAGATTTGACCATTCTGCTGATTCATAAATTATTCCTATAGCCATAAGTTCACCCCTTAAGAAATATTATTTAGTTCTTTCTTACTGTCACTATACTATTTTTCCTCCATCATACTCCTCTCCTCCCCCATCTGGTAAAAGATTATACCTTTTGGTCCATAAGGTCTTATATTTTAAAGCTTGAGAGTGTATTTGTGATATATCTTCTGATGCCTTTTTTATTACCTTTGCAGGTAATCCTGCAACTATTGAGTAGGGAGGAATCACCTTGTCCTTAGTAACTACTGCTCCTGCAGCAATAATACTTCCCCTTCCAATATGAGCACCGTCCATAATAATTGCACCCATACCTATTAGGCAATGATCCTCAATTGTACATGCATGGACTATAGCATTATGTCCTATAGTTACATAATCCCCTATAACTGTTGCATGATCATCTGAAACATGTACTACACTGTTATCTTGAATATTAGTATATCTGCCTATTTCTATAGAGTTTACATCACCTCTTACAATTGTATTAAACCATATGCTAGAATATTCTTTTAAAGTAACTTTACCGATTATTTTAGCACCTTCGGCAATATAGGTTTTTTCATCTATAATGGGCATATTACCTTCAAATTCCTTAATCACTTTATCAGTCCTTTCTTAATTGAACCATATTTTAATTTCTCTTTCAGCACTTTCCCTTGAGTCAGAGGCGTGAACACAGTTTTCTTCCTTGGAAAGTGCATATTTTCCCCTTATGGTATTGGCTGCCGCCTTTTTAGGATCTGTAGCTCCATTTATTCTTCTTACAGTTTCAATTACCCCTTCTCCTTCAATTATTAATGCACATACTTTTCCACGGGTAATATAATCTATTAGCTCCCGGAAAAAGGGTTTATCCCTGTGTTCATAATAGTGTTCTTCCGCTATTGTTACAGATGGTTTCAATAATTTTATTTCCGTGATATTTAGATTGTTATTTTCGTAAATAGATATAATTTCACCCATAAGTTTTCTTTCAATAGCATCGGGCTTAATTAAAACTAATGTTTTTTCCATAATTACCTCACTTTTATTTGTATTTTATCACATTGTAGTTATTTATACAATAGTATGAAAAGAAGCACTTAATATTATTATAAGTGCTTCTTTTGCAGTGTACTATTATCTAAAATTATAGCCTGTAAGAATTCTTTCTCTTCCAGTAGTTACATCATTGAAATATTCATAAAAGGAAAGATCCAAAAAGCTTCCTGCAATATTGTATACATTAGTATATCCTAAATTTTGAAGGGCCATAACTGCGTTGTAGCTTCTTTGACCGGATCTGCAGTACAAGTACACGGGTATATCTTTGGGAATTTCATTGTATCTTTTTCTAAGTTCACTTAAGGGTATGTTAAGGGCTCCCTTTACATGACCTCTTTTATATTCAAACTTTTCCCTTACATCCACTATAAATCCGCCTTTTTCCACAATCTCCCTAACCTGATCAACATTCACCTGCTTAAAATCTCCGTTTAACAGGTTAGATCCTATGTAGCCTGCATAGTTTACCACATCTTTAGCCGTTGAAAAAGGTGGTGCATAGCATAGTTCCAAATCCCTTAAATCGTCCAAGGTTCCGTTAAATTTAATCAGGGTTGCTATTATATCAATCCTTTTTGTTACATCACCTTTACCTATAGCCTGGGCTCCCAATATTCTTCCCGTAGGTACTTCATATAGTAACTTAAAATGCAAGGGATGAGCATCTGGCATTAAGCTTACTTTATCAGATAAAGTTGCCCTTACTATACCGTAGTCAATTTTAATATTACGGGATTTTATCATGGATTCAGTTAAACCAGTAGCCGCTCCCTTGTAATCGAAAACTTTTATGGCAGAGGAACCTATGAAGCCTTTGTTCATGGTAACCCTGTTATTTATATGATCCGCTGCCGCTCTGGCTGCTTTCTGAGCAGGGCCTGCTAGTGATAATTTCATTGGTAAATGGGTTAATGAATTATAAACTTCTATTGCATCCCCTACAGCATATATATCTTTATCGCTGGTATTGTAATTCTTATCTACCTTGATAGCACCTGTCTCACCTATTTCCAACCCTGCCTCTTCTGCAAGACTAGTATTAGGTTTAACTCCCTTCGCCATAATAATGGCATCTGCATCTATTACTTTCCCTGAAAATAAATATGCCTTGTTATTTTCTATTTCTTTTACTTTTTCTCCTATAAGTAAATTTATACCCTTATCATGGATTTCCTTGTGGAATATTTGAACCATATCATAATCATAAGTATTCAATACTTGCTTCGATGCAATTACTATTGAAACATTGTAACCGGCCAATTTTAAATTTTCCGCCGTCTCTATGCCTATAAATCCTCCGCCAATTACAAGAATATTCCTAGCTCCCTTATTCTTAATATACCTACTTAAATTATCTATATCCACAACATTTTTTACGGTAAATACACTTGCATTTTCTAATCCTTCAATGTCCTCAATAATTGGATCAGCCCCCGGTGACAATATTAATTTGTCATAACTTTCTTTATAAACTTTGTCCTTGTTTTTTACAGTTATTTCTTTATTCTTCCTGTCTATGGATACTACTTCGCTGTCAGTTCTTACTTCAATATTATGCCTGCTTAAAAACAAATCTGGATCCATTAAAAGCAAATCTTCCACAGATTCTACTATTCCGCTAAGATGGTAGGGAAGGGAGCAATTTGAAAAGGAAACGTGAGGTCCCTTTTCAAATATTATAATTGTATCTTCCTCACTGAGTCTTCTTAATCTGGCTGCAGCAGAAGCACCCCCTGCAACCCCTCCTACAATCAGTATTTTTCGTGCCATAATTCCCCCTGTTTATTTTACTTTTTCTATTTTTTCCATTCCTCTCATATAAGGTCTCAATACTTCAGGAATAGTTACAGAACCATCTTCGTTTTGGTAATTTTCCAATATTGCAGCAAAAGTTCTTCCCACTGCAAGGCCGGAACCGTTTAAAGTATGGATATATTCTAACTTGCCTGTGCTAGTTCGTCTGAACCTTAAGTTAGCTCTTCTTGCCTGGAAATCTTCAAAGTTTGAACAGGAGGAAATTTCCACGTACCTGTCATAACTTGGCATCCATACTTCAAGGTCATATGTTTTAGCTGAACTGAATCCAATATCTCCCGTGCAAAGCTCTACAACCCTGTAGGGAAGGCCTAAGCCTTTTAATATTTCTTCCGCAAAGTTCGTAAGAATTTCCAATTGATTATAAGAATCTTCCGGTGTTGAATACATTACCATCTCTACTTTGTCAAACTGGTGGTTTCTTATTAAACCTCTGGTATCTCTTCCTGCTGAACCAGCTTCAGCTCTGAAACATGGTGTATATGCAGTCATATACATAGGTAAATCATTTTCATTCAGTACTTCATCCCTGTAAATATTGGTAACAGGTACTTCAGCAGTAGGAATTAAATAGTATTCCCTTTGATTAAGCTTAAACATATCTTCCTCAAATTTAGGAAGCTGGCCAGTTCCAATCATACTTTCTCTATTAACCATGAAGGGAGGAGCAAATTCTATAAAACCGTGGTCCAAGGTGTGCTTATCAAGCATGTAAGCTATTAATGCTCTTTCCAACCTTGCTCCCGCTCCTCTGAACATGGAAAACCTTGTTCCAGTTATTTTGGTTGCTCTTTCAAAATCAAGTACTTCCAAGTCCACCCCTAAGTCCCAGTGGGCTTTTAATTCAAAATCAAATTTTTTAGGTTCTCCCCATCTTCTTACTTCCTTGTTGTCTTCATCAGATGCCCCTATAGTAATATCAGGATTTGGCGTATTAGGAATACTCAAAAGTTCTTCTTCAATTTTTTCATCGATTTCCTTTATTTCACCATCAAGTAATTTTACCTTTTCTGCTAATTCCTTCATTTCCTGAAGTATTTCCGTTACATCTTTCCCCTCCTTTTTAAGTAGGGGGATTTGCTTAGATACCTTATTTTGCTTTGCTTTCATATTTTCTACTTCAACTAGCTTTTCTCTTCTTTCTTTATCTAATTGAAGTACTTTATCCAAGCTTAATTCAGGATTCCTTCTTTTTAGAAGTTCTTCTACTTCTTGATAATTATTTCTGATTCTTTTAATGTCTAACATTTTTTCCTCCTTATTAAATTATCTATAATCTCTCTAATTAAAAAACTCTCGCCTCAATTTAGAGACGAGAGATACTCGCGGTGCCACCCTAATTATTATACTAGGAACATCCTCTGACTAAAGATACCCCTGGTATAATCCCTTTTTGAAGTTAACGCCTTCAACGTCTAAGTTGCTACCCTTAGAAGCTCCAGAACGGATTCAACAACATTGCAGGCTCCCACCAGCCGCCTGCTCTCTGTTTTCGTTGTTTACTACTTTCCTTCATTGCTATATGGATAATATAATATACTTTTTATTTTGTCAAGCTAAACTTTGTTACATTATAGGGAAATTACCTACTTATGTATTGCTGGATATATAATACATAGAGCTTCTGAAACAGTATCTCTACTGTTATAATACATATGGCTCTTTTTTTCAGGTATAATAATGCTATCTCCTTTTGATACTTTATAAATTTTTTCTCCCACATGACATTCAATTTCGCCCTGCAACACATAGATACACTCCCTAGACTCATGGAGTATGCTATGGTTACTTGCCCAAGTTTTCGGTTGTAATTTGAATAAAAAAGCTTCACAAGCAGGTGGTTTTTCACCGTTTAAAACAGGAGTAATGAATTCCAACTCTACATTAATGTCCTTCAATTTTACCTTAGTCCTTTCCCCCTCCGATATCTTCAGAACTTCCATATCTGATTGCTCCAAAAACAATTCAGAAAGAGGAACTTCCAAAGCTTCCGATAACCTCTTTAGCACTGATAGAGAAGGAGATATTAAGTCTCTTTCTATTTGAGATATATAACCTGATGTCACGTTGATTTTTTCTGATAACTCCACTATAGTAAGATTTTTACTCTTCCTGATGTTTCTTATCTTTTCCCCTATCAATTCAACACACCCTTCTTAATACTTTATAAATAATATTATACACGAAACAATAAACAGTTTCATCCAAAATTATGTATTTTGAGTTAATTTTTAGAAAATTATTACATATACTCCATTAAAATAAAATGAAATTGTCTATTTGTTACATAGTTTTAATTTTTAAGGAGTTGTATTTAATTTAGTTAAAGAATCTTCCTGAAACAGATAACGGATCGTAGCAAATTTTTTATCCTTTTAATATACTATTTAATATGATATAATAATCTATTGAATTCTTATATCATATGCAGTGGGTAAGGGGATAGATATATGGAGTATAATGACAAATATGCTGAAGAAGCTAAATATTTGGAGGAAATCTTAAGATTATTGCAATACAAACTTGAAGTGGAAACATATAGTTTGGAGAATCAAAAATCCGATATAATTGAGTCTCGAAGAGAAATGTGGGAAAATACAACCCATTCATCTGCAGATTTCGATAAACTTACAGATTTAAACCAATATTTAAGCGCTTTACAGGCTCAAACTTTCACCTATACGGAAATGGCAAAACGTATTTCCAAGTATGAAAAAATGATGGATAGCCCGTATTTTGCAAGAATTGATTTCACAGAAGAAGGTTACGATGAAAAAGAAAAAATATATATAGGACTTTTTAATTTAATGGATGAAGATACCCATGAAATAAAAGTCTATGATTGGCGTGCGCCCATTTCAAGCCTGTACTACCGAAACGAGGTAGGACCTGTTCAATACAAAGCTCCTGCCGGAGTAATAAAAGGATACGTTTCTCTTAAAAGACAATTTAAAATCAAGAAAGGTAAAATTGAATATTTCTTTGACAGTAACATAAATATTCTTGACGAAATACTTATAGAAGCTTTGTCTAAGAATATGACTCCAAAAATGAAGACAATTGTTGAAACTATACAGATGCAGCAAGATTTAATTATAAGGGACCTATATAATGATTTGTTGGTGGTTCAGGGAGCTGCAGGCAGCGGAAAATCATCCGTGGCACTGCACAGAGTGGCTTTCCTCATGTACCAGGGTACCAATTTAAATCTTAAGTCTAATAATGTTATAGTTATTTCACCGAATCCACTTTTTTCTAAATACATATCCAATGTTCTCCCTGAGTTAGGTGAAGATAATATTAATAAATATACTTTCGAAAACATATTTCAAAGGTTATTTAATAACCAGCTATCTATGAAAACTAAAAGTGAGAACTTTGAAAATATAATAGTGGCAAAAACTGAAAAGGAAAGGGGATTTTTAAGATCCTATGTAGAATTTAAAGGATCCCTGATCTTCAAAGAAATAATGGATCGGTATATTAATTATTTTCAGCGAAAGTTAATACCCTTTACCGATGTATATTTCAACGGTAAAATTATTGAAAATCGCCAACTGTTAAAAGCATTGCTGTTAAGCTCAAAGCTCAATATGCCTATGGCTAAGAAGCTAAAAATTATTGAGAGCAGAATTATGAATAAAGTTCGGGATATGAGAAAAGACCGACGAAGTAAAATTGAAATAGCAGTTAATAAATTAAATAACTATGAATATGAGTCGGAAGCCTTTGTAAGGGTTTTGGCGGCAAAAGAAACGAAGAAATTTGTCGAGAAATTACGTGAATTTACTGAATTTGACTGTTTTAAGTTATATAAAAAATTATTCTCTGATATTGACATGTTCAAAAAAATATCTAAGGGTCTCAAACTGCCGGATAATATAGATGAAATTATTGATTATACAAATAATGCTTTGAAAGATCAATTTAATATCCCTTACGCTGACGGAATATGCCTGATGTATTTAAAAATTAGAGCAGAGGGCTGTGACTTGTTCAGCAACATTAAGCAGGTTGTAGTAGATGAAGCCCAGGATTATTATCCCATACACTATTGCATTCTGAAGGATATGTTCAGAGAAGCCAAATTTACTATTGTAGGAGATATAAATCAGTCTGTGGAAAAGAACAGCAATATATCATTATATGATACTATTATATCCATATTTAATTTCGAAAAAAGTGAAAAAGTTTTTCTTAATAAAAGCTACAGAAGCTCCTATGAAATAAGTAAATTCAGCTCAAAGTTATTAAATACCCAACTTCCTATGGAATTTTTCAAAAGAAATGAGGAAGAACCTAAGGTTATTAAATGTACTGATAAAAATATTCTTGATAGAATTGTTGAATATATTGAAAAATACAAATCCTTAGAATTCAGCTCCATAGCAGTTATATGTAAAAACAGGAAGGAAGCAGCCCAGTTATATTTTGAGCTTAGCAAAAAAACTAAAATAAAGTTAATTGATTATTTAGATTATGAAAGTGAATTGGAGGGAGTTTTAATAATACCGGTGTACTTGGCAAAAGGTCTTGAATTTGACGGAGTTATTGTATATGAAACAAATGAGGAAAATTACAGCTCCGAATACGATAGAAACCTTCTGTATATTGCATGTACCAGAGCCCTTCACAGATTATCATTGTTTTATACGGGAAAAATTTCACCCTTTTTAAAATAACCCCCTCCCCCCAACATGCTATACCAGGGAACCTCTTGACAAATTAAACAACCCACCAAGGGCGGGTTGTTTTTTTATGGAGGAATATCTCCTATTGGGTTGTATATCTATAAATTGTTGTTTACCTCATCAATTATTTTTACAACTGGAATATCCAATTGATTTTTCATTATATCAACAATATAATCTTGAAAATCCTGTTTTATTACAGGAGCAGTAATACGCTTAAACTTTTCAACTATCCAGTCCATACCTATATTTTCATGAGCTTCCCCTTTAGGTTCACATTCCGAGGAAATAAACCTTTGACCATCGTAAGTAATTATTTCTGCTCTGCAAATACGCCTTTGAGGAAACTTTCCATCAATTTCAGGATCCACTTTAAACTTAAGTTTCTCCATCATTACAAGTATATCCTGATTTTCAAAAGCTTCCCGGGTAAGTTGATTTAATCCAAAATCGCCTGTTACTATAGCAGCAGCTACTGGATAAGATATATTGTATTGAGCTTCATCCTCTGTTTTAGGAATTATCTTTGAAAGCATTGAAGCACCTTTAAATGTATGAATGGTGACCTCCTTGATGTCCTTGTAACTTATACCATTGTTTCTCATAATTTCAAGACATGAATCAATAGCAGGATGAGCCCATCTGCAACAAGTGTAGGGTTTAAAATATAAATTCATAATTTCATAATTATCATTTAAATCATTAAGATAATGTCTGTACTTATCTGATTCCAAAAGATTTTTATTGCCGATAAAGCCACATAAAGTTTCCATTACCGCAATAGCACCTATCATAACACCAAAGGGAACCCCGTCCTTATTCATTGAAGGTTATTCTACTGAGCGTATTCCTGGAACCAGGGGTGCATTAAATTCTGAGACAGATAATACATTGTTCATTTGTTCCTTGGTGAATCCATATATTCGGCCCACACCGGCAGCTGTACCTACGGCACCGAAGGTGCCGCTACTATGAGCAAAATTATAGTAGTCCATAATAGCCCTACCCATACGAATTGTTGTTTCGTAGGATACCACTAATGTTGTAAGGAGTTCCTTGTAACTTATTCCTTTTTCATAGGCTGCAGCTAATATTCCTCCTATAAAGGATGTACCAGGATGAGCCCTTATAATATTATGTCCATCATCAATATCATATGCATTGGAGGAATGGCCCATGGCAGTTGCTGCACCCATGAAACTGAAACCTTCCTTTGAACCTATTACTGCTACACTGCCTTTTCCAAAGATAGATTTTGCTAATTTTATTCCAGCATCAAACTGCTGACTGCGGCTACCGATCAATAAGGCGCCCATTAAATCTATAAAGCATACCTGAGCCCGTTCCTGTACTTTTTCAGGCAAATCTTCCCATACAGTATTAAGTATAAATTCTTCAAGTTTGTAATCAGTTTCAAAAACCATCTTATTTCCTGCTTTCTCATTAATAATAGGTAATATCCTATAGCAAATAGAAAGTATGAGAACTATTCAAGTACATAGTAATTTGTAGACCTTGTAGTTGTAGCAGGAGGTGCATAATCTAATTCCCTGTCTTTTATACCTAAGATAACTTCCGGCGGAATCCAAGGTCTATTCTGTATGCCGCTTGTTTCCTCGTGTGTAAGATATCCTTTGTATGCTGTTAAACTTCTTCTAATATATCCGTCCTTCACACAGGCTTCCACAACTCCATCATTTAAAATACTTAAAATTGTAGGTAGCATTACTGCTGCATAGGCTATAGAAGTAGAGTGAGCTACGGCTCCCGGTATGTTGCTAACACAGTAATGAACTACTCCGTTTACTACGTAACGAGGATTATCATGATGAGTTTCATAGGATGATTCAATTGCGCCAGGATTATCATTGCTTATATCTACCAATACAGATCCTGGTTCCATAAGTTTTAACATTTCCTTATCTATTAGGAAATCCTTCCTGTGTTTTGGCCATTTAACAGCATTTATAACCATATCTGTTTGGGGCAAGACTGATGCAATAGCTTCCTTGGTACAGAACATGGTATTTATTTTACCGTTGTAACGATCACTTAAAGTTCTAAGAACTCCAACATTAATATCCATTACTGTCACATTTGCACCTAAAGCATAAAGTACTGACAAGGCTCCTTGTCCCACAAGGCCTCCTCCTAAAATTAAAACATTCATTCCAGGTGCACCTGCAAAGCCACCTACATACTTACCTTTACCACCGTTAATTGTAAGCATTGACTCAAGACCAAAAAGTGCTCCTTGCTTTCCAGCAGCTTCACAATTTGGGGAACCATATCGATGAGAATCCTCAGCAGTAAAAGCAATACACTTGCTTTTTAAAATTGCATCTACTTCTTCCCTATTACCTGCAGGATGGATACAGCCTAAAATAATTTGATTTTCCCGAATTAGATCATATTCACTTTCTTCAAATTCCTTTACTTTAGCAACCATGTCACAGCGAGCAAATATTTCCTCAGCACTTTCCACAACTTCTGCTCCTGCCTTTTCATAAGCTTCATTTGGAAATCCTGCTGCTTTACCACAATCTTTTTGGACTAATACCCTGTGCCCAGCACTTATGATGCTGGCAACCTCTGTAGGTGTGCATATAACGCGATATTCGCCTTCTTTAATATCCTTTAGTACACCAAATATCATTTTATTCCTCCAATAATATATATAAATTTTTATTGTTTTCCAACTAAGTGACAAGCTACAAAGTGACCGGTGGAAACTTCTACAAGTTCCGGATGTACATCGCACTTATCGTGAGCATAGTTGCATCTTTTCTTAAATCTGCATTCACTAGGAGGATTTATTGGAGAAGTAATTTCACCTTTAATTAGTATTCTTTCCTTTTTTACTCCTAATTCCGGTATTGGAATTGCAGACAACAAGGCTTGCGTATATGGATGCAATGGATTAGCAAATAATTCTTCCGCCGGCGCTTTTTCTACAATTTTACCCAAGTACATAACAGCAATATCATCAGAAAAATGATTAACTACGGAAAGGTCATGGGTAATAAAAATATAAGATAATTTAAATTCAGCTTGTAATTCCTTTAATAAGTTCAATATTTGAGCCTGTATGGACACATCTAATGCAGAAACAGGTTCATCACAAACAATAAATTTAGGTTCCATTGCCAATGCCCGGGCTATACCTATACGCTGACGACGTCCTCCGTCCAACTCGTGAGGATAAGTATTAAACAAACGGGCGGCAAGACCTACAGTAGACATAAGTTCTGCCACTCTGTTATGAATATCTTGGCTAGATTTCAAAATTTTATTGGCAATTATGGGTTCGCTTATAATTTGACTCACCGTTTTACGAGGGTCTAAGGATGAATAGGGGTCTTGGAAAATCAGCTGCATATCCTTACGAACTAATTTCAATTGCCTTCTATTAAGCTTTGTAATATCCTTTCCTTCAAATAAGATTTCTCCTTCCGTAGGCTCTATAAGACGCAATATAGTTCGTCCCACGGTAGATTTTCCACAACCGGATTCCCCAACTAGTCCTAGAGTCTTTCCACGTTCAACAGTTAAATTGATTCCATCAACAGCATGCAACATACCACGTTTAGTTTTAAAGTATTTTTTTAAATTTTTTATTTCTAAAATTGTATCCGACATATTACTTCTCCTTCCTGTTGATGTGAAATCCTGGTCTATCGTATGCACTGCATCTTACGAAATGGGTATCTGAAATTGCCCTATCTGTTTGTGGCTTTTTACAATCCTCATCCATATATGGACAACGGGGATGGAAAGGACATCCTTCCGGAAGATTTGTAGGATCTGGCATTAAACCTTTAATGGGTGTAAGCATTGCTTTTCTGTCGTAAATATTAGGTATAGAATTAAACAAACCTTCTGTATAAGGGTGTTTAGTTCTGTTAAAAACATCTTCTAATGTACCCTTTTCTACAATATTACCTGCATACATAACTGCAACTTCATCACATATTTCTGCTACAATACCTAAGTCATGGGTAATCATTATTAAAGAAGTTTGATACTTTTTACGTAAGTTTTTCATTAATTCAAGAACCTGTGCCTGAATTGTAACATCTAAGGCAGTAGTAGGTTCATCAGCTATTAAAAGCTTAGGTCGACATGCAAGGGCAATTGCAATTACAACACGTTGTTTCATACCCCCTGAGAATTGGTGGGGATAATCACTTGCTCGCTCACCGGGTATTCCAACCAATTCAAGCATATCTATTGCACGTCTCTGAGCTTCTGTATAGGAAACATCTTCATGGAGATGTATACTTTCTGCTATCTGGTCACCTACAGTAAAAACTGGATTAAGAGCAGTCATAGGGTCCTGGAATATCATTGAAATATCCTTTCCCCGTACCTTTTCTAATTCCTTAGGAGTTAAACTCAACATATCTAAGCCGTCTAATTCCATTAGACCGCACTCTTCCACCCCTGGAGGTTCTGGAATCAGTCTCAAGAGTGATAAAGCAGTAGTTGTCTTTCCTGCTCCCGTTTCTCCTACTAATCCTATTGCCTTTCCTCTTTCAATTTCTAAATTCAGTCCATTAACTGCTTTAACTATACCATCTTCTGTTTCATAACGTACTACTAGGTTTTTAACATTAAGAACCAAGTCTTTTTTCATATTCAGCACCACCTATTGTTTCAATTTAGGATCTAACGCATCTCTCAAACCATCTCCCATGAGATTGAATGCAAGAACCGTAATCATAATTGCAAGTCCCGGGAAGAAAGTTAAATAACTATAATCACGTATATATTCCCTACCGCTGGATAGCATTGCTCCCCATTCAGGAGCTGGTACTGGTACTCCAAGGCCTAAGAAGCTCAAGCTTGATGCTGTTAGAATTCCATTTGCCACTCCCATAGTAACCTGCACTATTATAGGGGACATGGCATTAGGTAAAACATGGGTAAATATAATACGTAAATCGCTAACTCCCGATACTTTGGCAGCTTCAATGTATTCCTGATCCCTTACAGGCAATACTGCTGCTCTTGCCGTACGAGCAAACATTGGAACATATACAAGTCCAATGGCGAACATTAAAACCAGCAAGCTTTGTCCAAAAGCGGACATAATTGCGATACCAAGTAAAATAGACGGAATACCCATAAAAATCTCACAGGTACGCAAAATTATATTCTCTACCAGGCCTCCGTAGTAACCTGCAATTAAACCTAAACTACTTCCAAGGAAACATGATATGGCAACGGAAACAATACCTACAGACAGTGAATACTTTGCTCCATAAAGTACCCTTACCATTACATCACGTCCATAGTGGTCCGTTCCAAAGGGATGTTCCAAGGAAGGTTCCTTAAAACGATTCATAATGTCCTGCTGAACTATATCAGTATCATAATCATATATAACCTGGGCAGCTATTGTCACCAGTATTAAAAGACATACTACTATGAGACCTGCCATAGCGCTGGGACTTTTTTTATAATTCCTCCACACTTCGCTGGCAATACTACGTTTTTTAAAAGCCTTTAATTCTCCTACAGTATATTTTTCTTTAACCATATTAACACCTCACTTTGAATATTGGGCTTTAATACGGGGATCTACATAAGCATATGCAATATCAACAAGAAGCATTGTAAGAGTAAAAAATATTGTAAACATAATAATGCATCCAGTTGCTAATGTCATATCCCTGCTGTTAATGGCGGACACAGTTAATCTTCCTACACCAGGCCAGGAAAACACAGTTTCAATTGCAACAGCTCCACCAAGAGCGTTCCCTAATGTTGAACCAAAAATAGTTATTATCGGTATTAAAGCATTTTTAAGAGCATGTTTGTAAATTACCTTTTTCTCACTTACACCCTTTGCCCTGGCAGTTCGCAGATAGTCCTGGCGAATAACTTCCAACATGGAAGAACGGGTTATTCTGGTTAAATTTCCTGCCTGAGCTGCACCTAAGGTTATTGCTGGAAGTATGATTGAAAGGAATCCATCACTTCCTCCTGAAGGCAACCATCCTAACTTAAGTGAAAATAAAATAATTAATAATAGACCAAGCCAAAAGCTGGGCATTGAAAGTCCTAACATTGCAGTAACCATACTTGCTCCATCCAGCCAGGATCTGTGATGGGTAGCTGCTGCTATACCTAAAGGAATGGAAATAATCATGGCAACAATAATGCTACCAAAGGCTAACTTTAGGGTAGCAGGGAAACGTTCAAAGAAAATATCTATAACGGGGCGTTTCATGGACAAGGACATACCCAAATCACCTTTCAGTAAATTCTTCATATATCGAAAATACCGCTCCGGCAATGTTCCGTCCAAACCCATTTCCTTACGCATCATCTCTATTTCAACTTCTGTGGCATCCGGCGGGGCCATCATCCCAACTATATCTCCTGGAGCCAAGTCCATGAGAAAATATACCACAAAGGAAACAGCCAAAAGAACCGGTATCATCATCAAAAACCGCTTAATAATATAGCGAATCATAATGTCTCCTCCTATTAAATGAATTTAGAATGCATTCCCATGATTTAGGGGGAGAATCATAGGAATGCATGAACTTAGCTAAGCTATTAATTAATAATTTTCTCTGCAGTTTTAAATTGATGAACAAGACCGGGATGTAATAATAAACCGGTTACATCTTTATCTGCACCCATTGTCAAAGTAGCTTGGGCAATAGGAACCCATGGAACAAGTTCTGTAGTTAAGCGTACTTGTAATTCTTCGTACATTTGTGCTCTCTTTGTTGTATCAACTTCTGCTGCTGCTGCATCTATAAGAGCATCTATTTCAGAATTGTTTAAGTTTGCATAAAAGCTTCGTCCTCCTTGTGAGTGAATCGGATTTCTATACATGTAGTCCGCATTCATACCAGGAGTCCAGGACAATACGAAGACTTCAGTATTTTTATCATTTTGTAATCGCTCAATTAATGCTGCCTGCTGCATAAATTCAACATTTACTGTTATGCCGTACCTAGCCATTTGAGCTTGGAAGTTCTCAGCCATTTTAACACGGTGGCTGGCATCAGAAGTAATTAAATTAAGAGTTATACCTTCTGCATTGAGCTCTTTCAACATTTCTTTTGCCTTATCAGGATCATATGGAATACCTTCTATATCTGCATAGTACTCCATATCACGGCACATAATGCTTGTAGAAACCTGTGCATATCCATCCCATGCAGCTATAACCATTTCTTCTTTGTTGATTGCATGGGCTATAGCCTTTCTAAACTCAGGGTTAGATACTATTGAATTAGTATTTGAACAGTTGAAACCTATAAAGTGTTGTCCACGTCCTGTTTCAGTTATAAGTTTAAGGTTGCTGCTTTCTGACAGACGATTATAGTCTGTTGGACTTGGTGACATAATAGCATCCACTTCACCATTTTCTAATGCTATCATTCTTGAAGATGCCTCTGGAATCATTCGGAACACTAAACGTTCAGTATTTGGAACATCATAAAGTGTACATTCTTCAAATCTTACTAAAGAAACATAATCACCAGGAACAAATTCTTCAAATTTCCAGGGACCTGTACCAATTTTTACAGCCTCTTCCTCTGGCATAGTTTCAAATGCTTCCTTTGATAAAATTGCCAAAGAGTTAGCAGCAAGCACATAGTTGAAGTCTACATCTCCATTATGTAGTTTAACTTCAAATGTAAGGTCATCTACTTTTATAAAATCTTTAATTTTAGAAATATAGGCAGATGTTGTTGATTTATCTTTACCTCTTTCAAAAGTAAAGATTACGTCATCAACGTCTAAAATAGTACCGTCATGAAATCTTACATTCTCTTTAAGTTTAAATCTCCAGTGATCCGGTTCTATCATTTCCCAGGAGTCAACTAGTTCTCCCTCGTTTTGCATTGTTAATAAATTTGTATCTGTCAATAAATCATGAGTACAATCTTGTACTATTTGATTTGATTCTGCAGTAGTTTCCATAGGGTCAATAGTTGTAAACTCATCTGCAATGGCTATTATGATTTCTTTTTTGTACTTAGGTTCTCCGGAAGTACCAGAAGGTGTTTCCGTTTTAGGATCTGATGGAACGTCTTTGTCCCCACCGGAACATCCGGTAATAAGTAATGAAATCAACAATAAACAAATCAAAAATTTAGTAACCTTTTTCATATACTCCTCCTTATTTTTTAGGGCATAACCCTGTATCCAATATAGTAAATGCAATAATTGTGCCAAGCTATAAGTAGCTAAAATCCAGTAAAATCTATACCCAAAATAATCTTGGAGCGCAAATTTTGCGTCCCAAGGTGAAAATATTGCCTCTACAGATTTTTTAAACCATATTGATTAATTTTATTGAGCAGTCCACGTTTACTTATGCCTAAATCCTTAGCCGTCAAATCCCTTCGTCCCTCGTTCTTAATTAAAGTAGCTTTTACGGCGCGTTTTTCTATTTCTTTAATACTGTTGGTTGAAAGATACTCATCAATTACCCTTTCAAAGGTTGTTTCCTTATTCTTGGCATTCCGTGGAAACACAATTTCATCAGGAAGATCCTCAACACCAATTACTCCTGTTGAATTTATTATTGCTGCATACTCTAAAATATTGGCCAATTGGCGCACATTACCCGGATAATTGTAATTTATCAACACTTCCTTAGCTTCTTCTGTAATACCTTTAAGTGGTTTTTTTAAGTTTTTAGATAGCATATTAATAAAATAATTACATAAATCCGGTATGTCGCTTACACGTTCCCGAAGAGGTGGCATCTTAATTTCCATAACTTTAATCCTATAATATAAGTCTTCCCTGAAATGACCCTCTTCAATTAATTGTGGAAGATCCCTGTTAGTAGCAGCAATAATTCGAACGTCTGTACGGATTACATTAGAACCACCTATGGGGGTAAATTCTTTATTTTGTAAAACTCGAAGCAACTTACTCTGCAAGGACAGAGGCATGTCCCCTATTTCATCCAAGAATATTGTTCCTTTATCCGCTAATTCAAATTTACCTTTACTATCGTTTATGGCACCTGTAAAGGCTCCTTTTTTACATCCGAATAATTCTAATTCTAAGAGGTTTTCTGGTATTGCAGCACAATTTACTACTATGTATCTTTCATTCCTGCGATTTCCTGATTCGTGAATAGCCTTTGCCACTAATTCTTTGCCAGTACCACTCTCCCCTGTTATTAGAACATTAGTATCTATGTCTTTTAGCTTATCAATAAGCATGTAAATATGCTGCATAGGTTCGCTATTACCAATAATTTCTTCATGATATCCCTTATTTCGAAGTTCCTCTGACAGAAAACTAACTTGTTCATTTAATTTATAAAACTCTACTGCTTGTTTAACATGAACCATTAACTCATCAATATCCAAGGGTTTTGTCAGATAGTTGAAGGCACCGTTTTTCATAGCTTCCACAGAAGTACCAATGCTGCCATAAGCAGTCATCATTATTACAACCACGCTGGGGTCTATTTCTTTAATTTTGTTAAGTACATTTAATCCATTTTCTGCCCCTATTTTTAAATCTAAAAGGACAACGGAAAAAGTTTGTTTTTCCAATAATTCCAATGCAGGCTGGGAACTGTTGAAAGCAACAACATTGTAATCATCTTTTAATGCTAGATTCAATGAAGCACATATACTGGGTTCATCGTCTATTATTAATATATATGGTTTCAATCCTTATCCTCCTCAAATATCATTCTTATGATGGTATATTGGTTTTTACGGCTTTCAATTTCAATTTTTCCGAAATTATCCTCCACAAATTGCTTAGTCAGTGATAATCCCATGCCCAAACCTGTTGCTTTAGTAGTAAAAAAAGGATCTAAACATTTTTCAATATCACTTTCATCTATACCGCAACCCTCGTCATAAACTTCTAAATATACTTTGTTATCACTACGGTAGCTGGAGACACTAATAACTAAATCATCAACTATACTTCCTCCCATATTTTGAATTTTTTCCTCTATGGATTGGATGCTGTTCAAAATTAAATTTATGAAAGCTTGTTTAATTTGGTCCCTGTTCACAAAAATATATGCCTCTATGTTCTCGTTGCTTTTAATATTTATGTGTTTAATTTTTCTAGCAGATAGTTGTGCAAAATAAATGGAATCATTTATAAGCTCCCTTACAGATACCCGTTCTTTATTACTTCGTACTGGTCGGCTGTAATTTATCAACATATTAATCAACCTGTTTATCCGATCTACTTCCTTGGGAACATGCTGGGCGAACATTTCCTGAAATTCTTTGTCTTTACCTTGTTTTCGAATGAGAGACGCAAATGTATTTATAGACATGAGAGGATTTTTTATTTCATGAGCCATACCTGCAATTATACGATTAAGTGCCTTGTTTTTTCTAAGCTCAAAAATTTCATGTTTTTCTTTTTCTTCCAAAGTAATATCTTCAACCATTAAAACCATGTCGTTTTCATCATTAATACTCTGACAATAACAACGAAAAATTAAATTTTCAGAATCATTGTTGTACTTAATAATTACAGGTCTTTCAATAGTATTGTTATTACAACTAACTTGTTTATAAATATTGCCTACTATTTTTAAATCATAAATATTTAGTTCTTTTTTATTTTTTATACTGTCTATCCCTGTTAAACTACGCATAATAGAGTTCATCATCAGCACAGAACCGTCTTTTTTCAACAACATTATGCCAGCCGGTGAAAACTCAATTAATCTTTCCCGCAGGTTGCTCTCCGTTTCTAATTGTTGAACTCTTTTGCTTATTTCTTTTGTTTTTTCTGCAACAACTTTCTTTAATTGATAATTCGTGTAACTGATAATACTGATAACAATAAGGGCAATTATAAAGAAGGCAGCTATATAAGATAGCATCTTCGCTCTCATTTCTTCTGCTACTTCCTGTTCAGTATTAATAATCCATTTATCTAGCAGTTGTTCGTATGTATCGCTAGCTCGTAATTTGCTGATTCCTCTATTAAGTGAATTGTGGAGCACCAAATCATTGTTACGTGTCAAAGCTGTGTAGTTTATTGTGGAAAAGTAGTTAAGGACTATGGTATAAGAGTTGTAATCGGGATTATTTTCAAGCATGTACAACATACTTTCTTTTACACCTATAACAGCTTCCACTTGTTTTTTTACGAGAGCTTCATAAAGCTGTTTTTGATTTCCCATAACCAAATTATTTCTCGCATTCTTCAACTGAGAAAGCTGTGAAAAGCTGATGGTACCAAGTTCAAAAGCTACCGAATACTTTTGCTGTTCTTCTTCATATAATATTTTATTGACATTCTCATTACCAACCAGCATACAAAGTGTGGCAGAAGAAATATCGTTAGTTTTTCTCAAGCCTTTTATTACGTCATTTTTGGATGTTATGCCTAAAACAACGTCAACTAAACCATTCTCAAGGGCTTCCAAAGCTTTACTTGTTTCATTGAAAGCTAAGTATTCTATAATTAAATTTTCCTTACTGGCAATTTCATTCATTATATCTATATGTAAGCCTATGATGTTTCCATCCTTGTCCAAAAATTGAAAGGGAGGCAAGTTACAATTAACTGCAACTTTTATATTTGTTCTTGCACCTTCTGATACCATGGGTAAACAGGCTAACAATATAACCAAAATTAACACTACTGCAATTGACTTATTTATTATTTTTTTCATACTTCTCCCTATGTAATACCCTACTTCAAATATAAAGGTAAGTAATATCTTTATTATACTTCATTGGAATGAAGGATTCAAGGTAGGTGTAAAACTTGGTAAATATAAAAATATTATTTAACTATTTAAAAAGCAATCATAATTAAGTAATCATTATTTTTCTATAAGGCAAGAGGAACATCTAAAATAAATTGATTGACAATTAACAAACTTATAATTATAATCAATATTTAGACCTATAATAAAATTAACTTTGGAGGCATAATTATGAAAAGATTAATTAGTAGTTTTTTATGTATTTTCATGTTACTTACAATGATCGTTGGGTGTACAACCCAAGAAACACCAGAAGAAACCATTCAAAATAATACAGAGATAAATGAAGAAATCAACGATGAGGTACTTGAAAATAAAGAGGTGCTTGAAAATAAAGCAGATGTTGTTATAGTTGGTGCGGGCTTAGCTGGTATAACAGCAGCAATTGAAGCTGTTGAAAATGGAGCTGAAGTAATTATTCTTGAACAATCTGATGTAATAGGTGGAAATGCCAGATATGCAGCAGGATATATAAGTGGAGCAGTAACAAGCCTTCAAGAAGCTGCCGGAATAGAAGATAGCTATGATACATTCTATGAAGATCTTCAAAAGCTAGCTCGTGGCTCTGAGAACTTGGATTTAGAAATTGCACGTTTCTATGCTGACCATTCAGGTGAAAATATAGAATGGCTTATATCTAGAGGGGTTGAATTTGTTCCAGAACCACATTATGGAGTGTACGAACCACTGAATGTTAAGCGTGTCTATACTGTTGACGGTGGTGGATTTTCTTTAGTTGAAACATTACTTATTCCTTTTCAGCAATATATAGATGAGGGTAAAATCACTCTATTAACAGATACAAGGGTAACAAATTTAATAATAGATGATAATGGTGTAGTAACTGGCGTAAAAGATGCAAATGGTGTTATGTATAATGGTAAATCCACTATAATTGCTACTGGAGGATATGCAGCTGATAAAGAAGAAATGTCAAAGTTATATGATAATTATATAGTTTATGGACCAGATACTACTACTGGAGATGGTTTAAGATTAGCTAAAGAAGCAAATGCCAAGATTGTTGGTATGGACTATTGCTGGAGTTATAATTCTGCTTTTCCTCATGATCCAACAAGGCTTACTCACTTAGCAGACAAAAATTACCCTGGTGTAATATGGGTAGATATTAATGGTCAGCGTATGATTGATGAATTCACTGACGATTTGAAATCAATAAATGATACATATTTAAATGCAGATGAAAATATAGTATACTTTATAATAAGTGAAGAAATGCTTACTGATGATAATCCTATTTTAAATGTTGCATACGGACCAAAAGATGAAAATAATAAATTGTTTTTTGAAGAGTTAGAAAAGGGAAATTTGGTCTTTGAAGGTAATACACCTGAAGAATTAGCTGAAAATGCTGGTATTAACCCAGAACAACTACGTAAAACAATCGATACATACAATACTTATGTAGATAATGGAGAGGACGCTGATTTTGGACGTACGAAAGAACTAAAAAAATTGGAAGGTAAGTTGTATGCTGTAAAAACAATCCCCTACGCAATAATGACATATGGTGGGATTAAACATAATGTAGATGCCGAAGTTTTAGATGTTAATAATGAACCAATTTCAGGTTTGTATGTTGCTGGTGAGGCTGTAGGTAATGTTCAATTAAGTGGTGAAAATACTTGCGCAGGCTCAGGACTTGGTCAAGCAACTTTGTTTGGAAGAGTAGCAGGCAAAAATGCCGCAAAGAATGCTTTAGAATAATTAATTAGTAGTTATAAACATCTAGATTTAAATGGGCCCAACATAAAATATTGAAAAAAATAACAACTAATAGTTAAATTATCAAAAACGAGCTATATGCTCGTTTTTGTACTTAAATGCACCATATTCTATTAGAGAATGAACCTAATTTCAAGCTTTAAAAAAAGCTACTGAGGAGATTCGAACTCCTGACCTACTGATTACGAATCAGTTGCGCTACCACTGCGCCACAGTAGCAGAAGAGAAGAAAAAACCACATAAGTGGTTTTTTCTTATGGAGATAAGCGGGCTCGAACCGCTGGCCTCTTGAATGCCATTCAAGCGCTCTCCCAACTGAGCTATACCCCCGTATTACAAGCTATATATAATTTAATACATTTTTACTGATTTGTAAAGAGGAAAATATAAATTTCCCTGGAAATGACTTCGTAACATTGTCTTATTCACAACATATATTATAATATATAGAAATTGTATAAAGGAGAGTATATATGGATAATAATAATCCTCAAAATTATAGTGATTATAATATGTACTACAATGATAATGTAAACAACGAAGTATACGGAAACAGATACGATATGTATGATCCTAGATTTGATCCTCGATATGACAGGAGGTATGACCAAAATTTTTATCCCATGAGATATTATCGATATCCTTACTGCGATAGATACGGAAGATGTGAAAATCCTATTTGGTGGTTATTCTGGCCTTTATTTTTTATGTAAACCAAGGGACTAAAGTCCCTTGGTTTAAAATTTTCGGCTACCTGGTTTTACAGGAATTGAACCTTCCTTACAGAAAGGACAATTATTCGCATGATAAGTTTCAAAATATAGTTCTGTTGCACTATAGATGGGTAATTTTATATCGCTTTCTTTTCTATCTACAATGCATCCTATACCTACTACTGTACCACCCATACTTTCAATAACTTTTGCAGTTTCTACGGAAGATTTACCTGTAGTTACCACATCTTCCATTACAAGTACCCTCTCACCTTTCTTTATTTCAAAACCCCTTCTCAAGGTCATAACATTATTTTCTCTTTCTGTAAATATAGCCCTTATACCTAATTGTCGGCCAAGTTCATAAGCTGCCGTTATGCCTCCCATGGCAGGACCTACTATTACATCTAAGTTCAGATCTTTAACTTTGTCCTTAATTATTGATATGACTTTTTCTGCTTTCTGAGGGTATTGCAAAAGTTTTGCACATTGACAATATTTATTGCTGTGCTTTCCCGATGAAAGTAAAAAGTGACCTTCTAATAACGCATCACATTCCTTTAATATTTCAACTACATCTATCATTTTTCCTCCAATACAGACTTATATTATACCTCTTATTTCATCTAAGGATTCTATTCCTTCATTTTCTGCAAATTCCGTTAAATCTCTTATTATGTCCTTGGCTATATCCGGCTTAACAAAGTTGTAAGTACCTATTTGTACTAATGAAGCTCCTGCCATTATAAATTCAATAACATCTGTGGCACTAGTTATACCTCCTAATCCACAGAGAGGAATTTTAACAACCTTGGAAACTTCATGTACCATTCGAAGAGCAATAGGTTTAATACATGGTCCAGAAAGTCCCGCATAAATATTGTCAAAAACAGCCTTTCTTCTTTTTATATCTATTGCCATTGCCTTAACAGTATTAATAAGTGAAAGAGCATCAGCTCCTGCTGCTTCGCAAGCTATTGCCATATCCGTAATGTTTTCTGCATTAGGTGATAATTTTACCATCAAGGGCTTTTTACATATATGTCGTATTTTCGAAACTAATTCATAAGCCACCGATGATTTTATGCCGAAATTCATACCTCCGCTTTTAATATTCGGACAGGAAATATTAAGTTCAATTATATCAACATCAGAATCATTTAATTTATATATCCCCTGGAAATAGTCTTCTTCGCAAAAGCCATTAAGATTTGCAATTATTACAGTATCATAGGTCCTAAGTTTAGGAAGCTTCTCCTTAATAAATATATCTACACCAGGATTTTCCAACCCTATACTGTTCATTAATCCCATGGGGGTTTCCCACAGTCTTATTCCTTTATTCCCTTCCTTAGGTAACAGAGTAAGTCCCTTACAGCATATTCCTCCTAAAATTGAAAGGTCATAAATTTCTGCAAATTCTTCTCCGAACCCAAAAGTTCCAGAAGCGGTAAGTATAGGGTTTTTAAATGTTTTTCCCATTACATTTACTTTTAAATCTACCATATTATTTCCTCCCCGGAGAACACAGGACCGTCCTTACATGCTTTTTTATTTCCTGCTTTAGTTTCAACATTGCATCCCAAGCATACTCCCATGCCGCAAGCCATTCGCCTCTCTAAGGACACATAGCACTGTATTTCATTTTCTGTGCAATGTTCTGCTATTTTACGCATCATTATTTCCGGACCACAGGCAACAACTGAAGTGTATTTATTGTATGGTACATAATCCGTAACTAATCCCTTTTCTCCAAAACTACCGTCTTCTGTTACTACAACTACTTTTTCGCTTATATTTTTGAATTCCTGACAGATATACATATTAGCAGAATCTTTGTAACCTAAGTACACTTCTGCTTTCTGTCCCAGTAATTTTACAAGGTACAGTATGGGAGCAACTCCCATACCTCCGCCTACTACAGCAACGGTGCCTTTAAGATCATTAATGTCAAAGCCATTTCCCAAGGGACCAAAAAGTTGTAATTCCTCACCTTCATGAAGGGTACTTATTTTTTTAGTACCCTTTCCCTCTACCCGGTATAAAAATGAAACTGTATTTCCATTTACGTCATTAACACTTAAAGGCCTGGGAAGTAAGAAAGAATTGTCCAAAGTTTTCAGCATAAAGAATTGTCCCGGTTTTACTTGGGTATCAGCTTCCACTGATATCCTGTAGACACCTTCTGAAACAAATTGATTTTTAAGAATTCTATTTTTTACTATTTTCATCTTTCATCTCACCTTTATATTCTTAATAGCTATGACTATTAGTTGTATTCATAGGCTGTATCACAATAAACACATCTGTAAGTTTTATTTTCTATATCCGTAAGTCGGAATTTATGAACTATTCCCTGTTCAATAGAAGTAATACATCTGGGGTTCTTGCATTTTACAACATTTTCTACTTCCATTGGCAGCTCAAGATTAATTTTTTTAATTATTTCTGAATTATCTATTACATTAATAGTTATATTAGGATCTATAAAACCTAGTACCTTTAAATCCATGTGAAGATTGTTTTCTATTTTAATTATGTCCTTTTTGCCGTATTTTTTGCTTTTTGCATTTTTTATTATGGCAACACTGCAATCCATTTTGTCCAAATTTAAATAATGGTATATCTCCATTGCTTTTCCAGCTTGAATATGGTCTATTACTAATCCTTTTTCAACACTATCTATATTTAACATTATTTTTCCACCCCCAGCAATTTCATAATTAATGCCATTCTTGCATACATTCCACACTTAGTTTGCTTAAAGTATGCTGCTCTAGGATCATCATCTACTTCAACAGATATTTCATTAACCCTGGGCAGAGGATGCATTATAATCATATCCTCTTTTGCATTTTTTAGCTTTTCCTTATCTAAAATATAGCTATCCTTCAACCTTATATAGTCTGCTTCGTTGAAAAATCTTTCCTTCTGCACCCTGGTCATGTAGAGAACATCTAATTCTTCCATTACATTTTCAAGTCTTTCCACTTCTTTAAAGTTAATGTTCTTCTTAACCATTATTTCTCTTATATATTCTGGTACTACCAATTCTTCCGGGGATATTAGAATGAAATTAATATTTTCATACCTAGACAAAGCTTTAATAAGGGAATGAACTGTTCTTCCAAATTTTAAATCACCACAAAGACCGATTGTAAAATTATTAAGCTTTCCTTTTAAGGTTTTAATTGTAAGTAAATCCGTTAATGTCTGGGTAGGATGTTGATGGCCTCCATCTCCTGCATTAATTACGGGGATATCAGCCTTCATTGCCGCTACCAGTGGAGCACCTTCCTTGGGATGTCTCATGGCAACTATATCTGCATAACAGGCTATAGTTCTTATAGTATCGGCTACACTTTCACCTTTTGCAGCTGAACTTGATTCCCCTGAGGAAAATCCCATAACATTTCCTCCAAGTCTCAACATTGCTGCTTCAAAACTAAGTCTAGTTCTTGTGCTGGGTTCGTAAAATAATGTGGCAAGAATTTTTCCTCTGCATACTTGAGAGTATTCTTCTGGATTTTTTATAATTTCTTCTGCAAGACCTAGTATTTCGTCTATCTCTTCTACAGATAAATCCATTGGTTCAATTAAACTTTTACCTTTTAACATTCTTCCTCCTTTTTAGCCTCTCTGGACTACTTTAAAGATACAAAAATCTTCCTTGCACAGCAAAGGAAGACTCACTCACACATAAGTATTAAATTTTCCTTTCCAGCCTCACTGTGCCAGATTAAAGGTTATTGACTTAGACTAATACTATTATATTTTTTAAAGCATGTCAACATTTTTTTAATTTTCGGTAGAGTTTTCTTCATTTTCTACCTGGTAAACAACTTGAGTTATTCTTCTTTCAACTTCCCTACGAGGAAGCCACACTATTCTTTGACAGGTTGTGCACTTTATTCTGAAATCTGCACCTACCCTAAGTATCTCCCAATCATATCCTCCACAAGGATGTTTTTTCTTTAATTTAACTATATCTCCCACATTTAATTTCATCGGCATATTTTTTCCTCCTTAAATAAAGCCAAAGACTTTTCTTTATAATCTCAAAGAAAATAAGGGATGTTTCATGTGAAACATTATTTTTCATAAAATCCCTTATAGGATAAATAATTCAATAATATATTATTATCGTAGAAAATCCTGCTTGATTCCGAATTCAATATTGACTGCATCAAAGGTTTATCCTGCATAAAACCTATTAAAGGTGTTGATAGGGCGAATACTATGTAAAGTATAACAACAGCTTTTAATATTCCCGTTAATCCTCCTAATATTCTATTAGTTAAGTTTAGCACAGGCAGCTTCATAATAGTGTCGATTAAAGTTGATAAAAACAATAAGACTGCATATAAAGCCAAGAAAGTTATTAAAAAACTTATAGTTCTGATAGTTAGAAGACTTATATTATCAATAAAAGCTGTATAGGTATCCTGAGTTTCAGCCATAATTATGGAGTTTGCAAATTTTTGTAATTCAACAGGTATGTTACTGAAACTGTTAACCACACTTTCCGAAAACATACCTTGAAAAAAATCATACATTTTAACAAATAACTTAGTGTTTTTTAGTAAAAAGTTTTCCACATGAAAATACAATTCCTTACTTAGAAAAAACGAAACAACAACGCCTAAGGTATCAAAAAATGTTCTTATAAAACCCTTCTTATAACCTAATATGAAGAGTAAACCCACAAAAATTACTATAAAAATATCTACAGTCATATTGTACTTCCTTTCATATGAATTTAATTTGTCCTTTGTATAGTTTATCTTTAAACAAAATATACACTGTGCTTCCTTCAAAGATGAAATCTTTAAAATTTTCCATATCTTCGAAGATTTTGTCTGATTTATTGTTATGAAGTATGTATATTGAGTTGTTACCGTAGGCAAATACTTTGTCCTCGTATATTTTCAGCTTTGAAACATTATGAGGAGCAGCTTGTATTTCCATAACCTTACCTTCAAAATTATAGGATATATACTCTACATCCTTGTCCTTTTTCACCAATAAATGAATTTTACCTTTTGAAAAATCATAATCTAACACCTTGTTATATAGACTGTTTTTCCACATTAATTTTCCATTGTTATTGTAAAAATAAATATTTTCAGTTCCAATCAATATAACCTGGTTATTTATTATTTTGGCTTTTATTAAAATTTCACTTTCTATTACAGTGCTCCAGACTTCCACATTGTCCATAAGGTTAAAATAAACTGTGTTTACCGGGTTTCCCCTATCAAAAGTTAAAGTCATTACCACATAAGCTTTAGATTTATCACTGAAAGTTATACCTGTAATCGAATCCTTAAATTCTTTTCCATCTACTATTACCTGGTTATTGTCATCCATTACGTATAGAGTTTGTCCATTTCCCATAACAATGAAAGCAGTCTTATCTGTTTCACGTGAAACATTTACAATATTTCCGTTGATTTCATCTATTATAAACTGTTGATTGTTCTTATCCAAGACTGTTATAGTATTATTTGTCTCCAAATATATGTAAGTATCTGTAGTGAACACTTCATTAGTGAATTCTTTATTTTCCTTTTCCCAGACAATATTATTGTTGTAGTCCCTATGGATTATTTTCTGACTATTATATGTAATAATACCCTTATTGAAAAACTCATATTCATCTAAGGTGTCAATTTCAACCACCTTCATATCTTTAATTTTATATTCTTTCTTTTCTTCCCATAGAGATATGAGCTCTTTGCCATATTTAAAATACAATATACCTATTATAAAAAATAATATAATAAATAATAATTTAATAATTTTCTTCATACTTCAACCCTATATTAGAATTATACCAAAAAAGTCTCGATTTTACATTATTAAATAATAATTTTCTATATTCTTAAAGGGAACGACTAATAGTCGTTCCATATTAAGACCTATTTCTAAAGAGAAATTTCATTCAAGGCCTTTACCGCTGCCATAATATCAGATTTTTTATTAAAAGGTCCTAATCCAAATCTTACAGCTCCAATTTTATCCGTACCTATAGCTTTATGTGCTAAGGGTGCACAGTGGAGTCCCGGCCTAACAGCTATTTTATACTTTGTATCTAATAGAGTAGCCACTTCTGATGAATCCATTCCCTCTATATTTACAGGAACTACTCCAATTCTGTCCTCGATAGATTCAGGACCATATATTTTGATTTTATCGTTCTTTTTTAATTCCTTGATGAATATATCCAATAAGTTTTTTTCGTGGCTGTAAATCGATTCTATGCCCCTGTTTAAAATATACTTTACTCCAGCATTTAATCCTGCTATACCAGGCAAGTTATGGGTACCCGCTTCTAATTTGTCAGGATAAAAATTAGGCTGTTCCAAACTGCTAGATAAACTTCCAGTGCCACCCTCTTTTATTTGTTTAAGTTCTATATCATTATTTATTAATAAAGCACCTGTACCTTGAGGGCCTAACAGTCCCTTATGACCAGGTATTGCCATAAAATCAACATTAAATTTCTTTAGATCAATGTCTAAAACTCCTGCACTTTGTGAAGCATCCAATAAGTACAGTACTTCATGCCTTCTGCATATTTTACCTATTTCTTCAACAGGGAAAATAGTACCAGTCAAATTAGAAACATGAGTTGTTACTATTAGTTTAGTGTTATTCTTTATGGCACTTTCCAACAAGTTTAAATCTACTTTTCCCTCAGAAGTACATTTGACAATAGTATTTTCCACTCCAATTTTTTCTAATTCAATTATTGGTCTCAATACAGAATTATGTTCCATTTCAGTGGTTACAACGTGGTCACCAGGATTCAATAATCCTTTAATGGCCATGTTTAAACCATCTGTTGCATTGAAAGTAAAAATTACCTTCATAGGATCATCTAAGTTAAATAGCTGAGCTAATAACTCTCTTGTTTCATAAATAATTGTGGCACCTTTGATGGCCATTGCATGACTTCCTCTTCCAGGATTTGCTCCGTACTTTGTCATTGCTTCCATAACACTTTTATATACTGACTTAGGCTTTGGAAAAGTTGTTGCGGCATTATCTAAATAAATCATCACATCACCTGCTTTTATATTATCAGTATATTATATGTTAATTTATGAACTTGGATATTCTTTATCTCTATAGACTATTTTACCTCTGCAAATGGTGTACTTTACCTTTCCTGAAAGCTCACTTCCTATAAAGGGAGAATTACTTGATTTTGAGCAAAAATCTTTTACAGTCCACTTCTCCTCCATGTCAAAGATTACTAAATCTGCTGTATATCCTTCTCTTATCCCTCTTTTTAAATTGTAAAGTTTAGCAGGATTTACTGTCATTTTTTCCAATAGCTCTGTTATTGTAAGCTTATTGGTCTTAACTAAGTATGTTATACCAAGAGATAAGGCTGTTTCCAAGCCTATAATACCGCTGGGTGCCTTTATAAAATCCATATTCTTTTCTTCAATAGAGTGAGGTGCATGGTCTGTAGCAATTATGTCGATTGTACCATCCTTTAAACCTTCAATCAATTTACTCCTGTCCTTTTCTGTACGTAAAGGTGGATTCATTTTAGCATTAGTCCTATATTCAAGGACTGCTTCTTCAGTCAGTGAGAAGTGATGGGGAGTAACTTCTGCCGTAATATTTGCTCCCATTGATTTAGCCAATCTTACTATATCTAAGGCCATTCCGGAACTAATATGTTGTATATTTACTCTTGCTCCCGTCTTTAAAGCAATTATACAATCTCTGGCCACAATTATATCTTCTGCAAGAGAGGGTGCTCCTTTAATACCCAGTATTTCAGAGATATTCCCTTCGTTGATTCCAAAATTCTCTATTAATTTAGGGTCTTCCTCATGTAAGCTTATGGGCATATTAAGCCTCTTTGCTTCCATCATGGCCTTATAAACTATGTTGCTGTCCATTATAGGAAATCCATCATCGGAAAAACCTACAGCACCAAATTCTTTTAATTCCTCCATATTTACTATTTCTTCTCCTTTTAAACCCTTAGTTACAGCAGCTGTCTGAAGATAGTTTATAGGAGAATCTTTAGACTTATTCATTATATATTTTAATATATCAGCATTATCTAGGGGAGGATTAGTATTAGCCATTGCAACAACCGTGGTGAATCCACCTCTGGCAGCAGCTTCAGAACCTGTAAGAATATCTTCCTTGTGTGTAAATCCCGGCTCCCTGAAATGAACATGGACATCAATTAATCCAGGAGCAGCAATTTTTCCCGTCCCATCTATAACATCGTCTTCTATCTCTAAATTATTATTAATTTTTGCAATAATTCCATCTTTTATCAGTATGTCACCGACTTCATCCCTTTTAGTTTCCGGGTCTATAATTCTTATATTTTTAATAAGCATATATTCACCTACCTTGAAGCAATTATATCACAAGGAGTATATAAAGAAAATAATTATAAAAAAGAATCCTCCCAAAGGGAGAATTCTAATTATGTTATTTTATTCTTTCTAATAGTTTTTCGTATTCTTCCTGGTCTTCCACCTTGTATACTTTTTGTTTATAGTAGTGGGTATGGAGTAATTTGTGTGAAATATGACTGTTTGGTTCTTTTAAATATTCCTCATAAAGTTGTATAACTTCAGGATTCTTATGTGACTTTCTCAGAGGCAGGGATCTATCAAGTTCATATAGAGCATCAGCCCGTTTTGTTTTTGGATTTACTTCTAATCTCACTTTAGCGGAAACGTGAGACTGACCACCACCATGTACACAACCTCCAGGACAAGCCATAACTTCTATGAAATGATAGTCTTTTTCTCCCCTTTTCACTGCATCCAATACTTTAGCCGCATTGGCTGTTCCATGGGCAACAGCAACCTTAATTTCCGTATCCTTACCATCTATAGGAAGTACTACAGAAGCTTCCTTAACTCCTTCAATACCACGTACACTTTCATATTCAATATCCTCTAAGTCCTTACCTGTTAAAATATCCGCTACTGTACGAAGGGCTGCCTCCATAACTCCTCCTGTTGCACCAAATATAACACCAGCACCTGTATACTGACCTAGTATGCTGTCTGGTTCTCCATCTGGTAAGTTGACGAAGTCAATTCTTGCTTGTTTTATCATATCTCCTAATTCTCTGGTAGTTAACGAAACATCCACGTCCCGTATTCCGTCCACTTCCATTTCAGGCCTGTTAGCTTCAGTTTTCTTTGATGTACATGGCATTATGGAAACACAGAAAATCTTTTTAGGGTCAATACCTGCTTTTTCTGCATAGTAAGATTTAACAATAGCTCCAAACATTTGCTGTGGAGACTTACAAGTAGACAGATTTTCCAAAAACTCTGGATAATATATTTCACAGAAACGAATCCATCCAGGAGAACAGGAAGTAATCATTGGTAATTTTCCGCCGTTTTTAACTCTGCCTAATAGTTCTGTTCCTTCTTCTAAAATTGTCAGGTCTGCGGAGAAATTAGTATCGAAAACCTTATCAAATCCAAGTCTCTTTAAAGCTGTAACCATTCTTCCAGTCACATCGGTACCTACAGGCAAGCCAAATTCTTCTCCTAAGGAGGCCCTTACTCCGGGAGCTGTTTGTACTACAACAAATTTTTCCGAATCATCTATAGCATCCCATACTTCATCAATATAGGACCTTTCACGTAGGGCAGCCACAGGACATGCCTGAATACATTGTCCGCAATATACGCAAGGTACATCTTTCATACTGTAATCAAAGGCTGGAGCAACTTCCGTATTAAAACCTCTCTTTGTAAAATCTAATATTCCTATTCCTTGCACATCTCTGCAAGTACTTACACATCTTCCACACAATATACACTTGCTGGTGTCTCTGACTATTGAATAGGATAATTCATCGATTTTAGCTTCTCTCTTTGCTCCCTCAAATTCAATAGCATCGATATTCAACTCATTACAAAGTTTTTGCAACTCACAGGTACCGTTCCTTGCGCATGTCAGACATTCTCTGTTGTGGTTTGCAAGAATAAGTTCCACATTCATTCTTACTGCATTTCTTACTCTTTTGGTATTGGTTCTTACATTCATACCTTCCTGAACCTGGAGTACACAAGTTGCTGGAAGATTTCTCATAGGTACACCTTTTATATCCACTTCCGCCACACATACTCTACAAGCTGCAACTTCATTTATATCCTTTAAAAAGCATAGTGTAGGTATATCTATTCCTGCTTCCCTTGCTGCCATCAACACCGTGTAATCACTTGGTACAGTTACATTTACTCCGTTTATAGTTAAATTTACCTTATCCAAATTTAGCACCATCCTTTCCTACTTTTTAATGATGGCATGGAAAGTACAAGCTTCCATACAAGCACCGCATTTAATACACTTTTCTTGATTTATAATATGAATTTCTCTTACTTTCCCTTCAATAGCTCCTGCAGGACAAATTCGGGCACACTTAGTACATCCTTTACAATCCATCGTAATAATATATTTCAGCAAGGATTGACAAACTCCTGCTGGACATCTTTTCTCTTTTACATGAGCTTCATATTCATCTCTGAAATATTTTAAAGTTGATAGTACTGGATTTGGAGCTGTTTGACCTAAACCACACAGGGATGTTTCTTTAATATTTATGGCGAGTCTTTCTAACCTGTCCAAATCTTCCATTTCACCTTTACCTTCTGCAATTTTGTCCAAAATTTCCAGCATACGTTTCGTTCCTTCTCTGCAGGGAGTACATTTACCACAGGACTCATCAACGGTAAAATCTAAGAAGAATCTTGCAATATCCACCATACAATTATCTTCGTCCATTACGATCATACCGCCGGAACCCATCATGGAACCTGCTGCAGTAAGGCTTTCATAATCTATTGGAGTATCTAAATGATCCTTAGTCAGACATCCTCCCGATGGACCTCCAGTTTGTACAGCCTTGAACTCCTTACCGCCAGGGCAACCTCCTCCTATGTCGTAGATTACTTCTCTCAATGTTATACCCATGGGTACTTCTACAAGACCCGTGTTGTTAATTTTTCCTCCCAAAGCAAATATCTTTGTTCCAGGGGATTTTTCCGTACCAAAGCCCCTAAACCATTCTGGCCCATTTAATATTATTTGAGGTACATTTGCCAGGGTTTCAACATTGTTAATAATAGTGGGTTTGCCCCATAATCCTTTATTAGCCGGGAAGGGAGGCTTATTCCTAGACATTCCTCTCTTACCTTCAATAGACTGCATCAATGCAGTTTCTTCACCACAGACAAAAGCTCCTGCTCCTAATCGTATTTCTATATCAAAGTCAAAACCTGATCCAAAAATATTTTTACCTAAAAGTCCTAATTCTCTTGCCTGGTCAAGTGCTATTCTTAATCGGCGGACTGCTATTGGGTATTCGGCTCTTACATATATATAACCCTGATTAGCACCTATGGCATAGCCAGCAATTGTCATAGCCTCTAAAACAGAATGAGGGTCACCTTCAAGTACGCTTCTGTCCATAAATGCACCTGGGTCCCCTTCGTCAGCATTACAAATTACATATTTTACATCTGATTTGTTAGGAGCTGCAAAACTCCATTTTACACCTGTGGAGAAACCAGCTCCACCCCTGCCTCTTAAACCGGATTCTTTAACAACATTTATTACTTCCTCCGGCGTCATTTCCGTCAATACCTTTCCTAAGGCAAAATATCCGTCCCTTGCTATATATTCATTAATATTTTCTGGGTTAATCAAGCCACAGTTTCGAAGTGCCACTCGTTTTTGTTTACTATAAAAATCTACTTCACTTAAAGCTTTAAGTTTCTCATCTTTTGCACTTTCATCATATAAGTACTTTCTTACTATTCTTCCCTTTAATAAATGCTCTTCAACGATTTCGTCCACTCTATCCACAGTCATTCTTGCATAAAAAGATCCTTCAGGATATATAATTACTACAGGTCCTTCCTCACATAGACCAAAGCACCCGGTAATTACTACTTGAACTTCATTATCTAAGTTTACTTCCTTAATTTTTTCCCTGAATCTTTCTGCAATTAACTCAGATTTGGAAGAACTACAACCGGTTCCGCGGCATACCAGCACATGAGATCTGTAAATCTTCATAACAATCCTCCCTTATATGTTATTCTTCCGAGCCCAAAGTATATTCTCTTACAATTCTGTTGTTCACTATATGTTCCGACACAATTCTTTTAGCTTTTTCTGGATTAACATGAATGTAGGTAACCTTTTCCTTATCGGGAGTATATATTTCCACTATAGGTTCTAAAGTACACATTCCAATACATCCAGTCTGAACTACAGAGACATTGTTTAAATTTCTTTTAGCCACTTCTTCAACAAATGTTGATAAAACTGGTCTCGCACCAGCAGATATACCACATGTTGCCATTCCCACCACAACTCTTATATCTTTGTCCGGATTTCTTAATTCAACATTTCTTAAAGATTCTTCTCTTAATTTTCTTAATTCCACCAAAGATTTCATAATTACCCCCTATCATTGTACTTAGCCAATATTTCAGGTATGTTTTTCGGATCCAACTTTCCATATACATCCTGATCTATCATCATTACTGGAGCAAGTCCGCAGCAACCTAAACACCTGGTAGCTTCAAGAGTAAATAAATTGTCTTTCGTTGTTTGTCCAACTTCAACTTTTAACTCCTTAGACAATTTGTCCAATATTTGCTGGGCACCTTTTACATAACAGGCAGTTCCTAAACAAACTCCTATTTTGTGCTTACCTTTAGGTTCTGTGGAAAATTGAGTATAAAATGTGGTAACCCCGTACACTTCAGACAATGGGATATCTAACTCGGTTGATATGAACTTTTGAACTTCAATAGGAAGATATCCAAAAATTTCTTGGGCTTTATGCAACGTTTGCATTAACAAGCCTTGGGAATGTCTGATTGAATCAATGTACTCTTTAAGTTCAATAAAATTCTTTTCGTTAGCTCTTACATCAAGTCCCTTTGCCAAAATAACAACCTCCCCAAGAATATTTTAATTTATGTTAATTATATATTTATGTTATTAAATTGTCAATTAAACTATGGATATATAATAAAACGTTTACCGAAGATATGAAATACTTACTTATATTAATGTATTTCTAAATTTATCTGAAATTTTATTACTATTGTTACTCTCACACTTACAATATATTCCATGAAAAATATATTATTCCCTTCTATTTTACACCAGTGTCAACTATCTTTCAACAAAAAAATCATTGTAAAAACAATGATTAATCTTCTATATTTAATAAATCCAATATTCTGTTTAAATCTTCGCTGCTATGGTATTCTATTTCAATTTTTCCTCTGTTCTTGTTACTTTTAATATTTACCTTCGAAGAAAATCTCTCTGTAAGTACTTCTTCTAAATAAAGAATATACTTATCTTTTTCACGTTTTATTTTTCTTCTTGGTTTTTTTTGCTCCCGAACAAGTTTTTCCACATCTCTTACACTTAAATTATCTCGTATTATTATATCTGCCATTGACCTTTGTTTTTCCTTGTCCAAGCTTAATAATGCCCTTCCATGACCAGCAGTTATTAAATTGTTTTTAATTTTGTCCTTTACATAATCGTCCAAATTATTTAATCTCATAATATTTGTAACGTATACCCTGGATTTGCCAACAATATTCGAAACTTCTTCCTGGGTTATACCGTATCTGTCCATTATGAATTCATAAGCTGTTGCTTCGTCTATGGGATTTAAATCTTCTCTTTGTATATTTTCTATCAATGCAATTTCGGAAGCATTTCTGTTTTCAATATCCCTTACTATGCAGGGTATAGTTTTAATATTAGCGTTTTTACACGCCCTCCATCTTCTTTCCCCAGCAATAATGGTGTATAATTCATCTTCTTTTTTAACAATAATAGGCTGTATAACTCCATATTTTTTTATAGACTCTGTAAGTTCATTTAATTTGTCCTGTTCGAAAATTTTACGAGGTTGGTTAGGATTTGGCCTGATCAAGTCAATATCTATTTCTTGAATTCTTTCATAATCCTCTTTTTCCAAAGTTTCTGGTATTAATGCAGATAGACCTCTACCCAAAGCTTTTCTTTTTGCAGCCATATTATCCTCCTTTATTATATTTAATCACTTCTGTTGATAACTTTGTATATGCAATACTTCCCTTGGACTTTCCATCATACAACATTATGGGTTGACCAAAGCTTGGTGCTTCTGCAAGTCTTACGCTTCTGGGTATTACTGTCCTGTATACTTTATCCTTAAAATACTTCTTAACTTCTTCCACAACTTGTATGGAAAGGTTAGTCCTCCCGTCAAACATATTTAACAATACACCTTCAATTTCCAATCCAGGATTTAAGTTTTTCTTCACTAACTTAACTGTATCTATAAGTTGGCCTACACCTTCTAAGGAATAATATTCACACTGGATGGGAATCAATACGGAATTAGATGCAGTAAGTGCATTAAGAGACAATAATCCAAGGGATGGGGGACAATCTATCAGTATGAAATCATAATTATTTTCTAATAAATTAATTTTTTCCTTTAAAGTTCTTTCCCTGTATTCCGTAGTTGTTAATTCAATTTCCGCTCCTGCTAACTGGATATTTGCAGGTATAAGATACAAATTTTTTATTTCGGTTTTGAGTATAACTTTATTAATATCGTAATTTTCAATCAGTACATCGTAAATTGTGTGCTCTAAACTATTCTTATCAACTCCAAACCCGCTGGTAGAGTTACCCTGGGGGTCAATATCAATAGTAAGTACCTTTTTACCTTTTAAGGCTAAAGCTGCACACAAATTCACATTGGTGGTAGTCTTGCCTACTCCTCCTTTTTGATTGAAAATACTTATAATCTTAGCCATCCCTATACCTCTATATACTTTTTTTTGGAATTTTTACTTTTAACTCAATATAATCTTCTGATTCTTCCTGCTCAAATTTAGCTTCAATACCAGTTTTCACTATTTCTTTGTAGGCATTTTTTATAGTATTGATGTAAATTTTATAGTTTATAAAGTTTCTAACGTAGCGCTTGTCCTTTTTTCTCTTATAATTAATATCTTCCACTATTGAATTGACTAACTTTTCCGTTGCACTTACATTTAAGTCTTTCTTTATAATTTTATCAACAACATCCAAAAGAATCTCTTCATCTTCTATTTTTAATAATGCCCTTCCATGACGCTCCGTCAAATTTCCTTCCCTTAATTTCTCTTTAACAGACTGGGGAAGTTTAAGTATTCTCATTTTATTCGCTATAGTGGATTGAGATTTGCCTAATTTTTGAGCTAATTGAGTTTGACTTAAACCAAAATCTTCAATTAGTCTCTCAAAAGCCATTGCTTCTTCAATAAAATCCAAATCTTCTCGCTGTAAATTTTCAATTAATGACATTGCTGCAGAATCTTCTTCTTTTACATCAATAATAACAGCAGGAATTGTTTCCATATTTAACATTCTTACAGCTTTATAACGTCTTTCTCCTGCAACTATTTCATAAATGTCATCATATATTTTTCTTACTGTAATAGGTTGTATAACGCCATAATTTTTAATAGACTCACTTAATTCCTCTAAAGCATTTTCATCGAAAATTTTTCTCGGCTGATTTTTATTAGGAATTATTTTATTAACGTCTATGTGGACAATATTGCTTATCATATTCTCCCCCCTATAATGGATCTTTACTTGGTTTTCCTGCCTTCCTAGGATATTTAACCGGTGTAGGTTCTGTTTTTTCTATAATGACAATCTTTCTCAAGATATCACTTCCGGGAAGGTTTATTTCTTTTATTTCCTTTATTTTGGCACCTAATTTTTTGATTGCATTGTCGGATATTGCTATTTCCCGGGAAATATCTGAACTCTTGTATGCAGCAAAAAATCCTTCCACCTTAACAAAGGGAATACAATATTCACTTAATATATTCAAAGGGGCTACCGCCCTGGACACACAAATATCGAATTTTTCCCTATATTCATTCTTTTGACCGTAATCTTCCGCCCTGCCGTGAAGAAGTTCCACATTTTCTAAATTCAAAGATTTGACAACTTCCTCCAAGAAATCTATTCTTTTTCTTAAACTATCCAACAGGGTTACTTCATAATTATTATTAACAATTTTCAGAGGAAGTCCAGGAAATCCTCCACCAGTACCTATGTCTATTATTTTCTTACTCTCGTTAAAATTACGGTCTTTCAATAAAAGTAAACTGTCTATAAAGTGTTTCAAATATATTTCTTCGTCATCTTCTATGGATGTTATATTAATTTTTTTGTTCCATTCCTTTAAAAGGTCCTTGTATAAAAGAAGCTTTTTTTCAATTTCTTCACTATAGGGTATATTAAGCTCTTTAAACCCTTTTTCCATTATCTCTATCAAAGTAAACTCCTTTAATTATTTTTTGACATTAAGTATATTAAAAGTACATTAATATCTGCAGGAGAAACTCCAGAAATCCTGGAAGCCTGACCTATGGACTCCGGCCTTATTTTGCTTAATTTCTGTCTTGCTTCTATTCTTAAGCTTCCCACATCGTCATAATTTATATCATGAGGAATTATTTTATTTTCTAATTTTTTGAACTGTTCCACTTGTTTTAATTGCTTGTTAATGTAACCTTCATACTTTATTTCTGTTTCCACATAGTCTCTGATTGCTTTTTTTAGCGCTGGCCTTTCAGTATCTAAAGCAGCTGTATTTTCATAATTCAGTTCTGGCCTTTTCAATAAATCATAAAGACTTGTAGGAAATTTAAGAGGTACACTTCCCATTTCCTCTAAAATTTTATTTACCTCTGCCTTTGGAGTTATAAGAAGATTTTTTAATCTGTTTAATTCATTTTCTATTATTAGTTTCTTTTCTTTAAATCTTCTGTATCTTTCTTCCGTTACTAGACCTATTTTATATCCCTTTTCCGTAAGTCTATAATCTGCATTGTCCTGTCTTAATATTAATCTGTATTCTGCCCTAGATGTCATCATTCTATAAGGTTCATCCGTACCCTTAGTTACAAGGTCATCTATCAAAACTCCTATATATGCTTCCGAACGGTCTAAAATAAAGGGTTCCTTATTATTTAAACTTAAGTATGCATTAATTCCCGCCATTAAACCCTGAGCTGCCGCTTCTTCATAACCTGAGCTGCCGTTTATTTGGCCTGCAAAGAATAAATTCTTAATACTGATCAATTCAAGGCTTCTCTTCAGCTGGGTAGGATCTATACAGTCATATTCTATAGCATAGGCAGGCCTCATAATTTCAGCATTTTCAAGACCAATCATGGATCTGTACATTTTTATTTGGACTTCATAAGGCAGAGAAGTTGACATACCCTGAATATACATTTCTTTAGTGTCCCTGCCTTCCGGTTCCACAAACAGCTGATGTCTATCCTTATCAGCAAACTTGACTACCTTATCTTCTAAGGAAGGACAATACCTGGGGCCTACACTTTTAATAACACCGGTATACATAGGTGCCCTGTGTAAATTTTGTCTTATAAGTTCATGGGTTTCATGAGTGGTATAAGTAATATAACAAGGCACCTGGTCTATATTGATTTCATCATTCATGAAAGAAAAGGGGATTATTTCCTCATCACCGTACTGTGCTTCCATTTTTTCATAATTCAATGAATCTGCATGAATTCTTGCAGGAGTTCCTGTTTTAAACTTTCTAAGTTCTATTCCCAAATCCATAAGAGATTCTGACAATTCATTGGCAGGGGCCAAACCGTCGGGACCAGAAGAAAAATTTAATTCTCCCATATAAATTCTTCCCTTTAAATAGGTTCCTGTTGTCACAATAACAGCCCTTGCAGTATAGTAGGCACCTAACTTTGTGTGTACGTTAAAACTTCCGTCATCCTTTACTTCTATCCTAGTTGCTTCTACTTGCAGCAATCTTAAATTCTTCTGATTTTCCACTACTTTTTTCATTTCGGCATGATATCTTTTCTTATCTGCCTGGGCTCTTAAAGAATGTACTGCAGGGCCCTTTGAACGGTTTAACATCTTACATTGTATCATAGTTTTGTCAATAATTAAACCCATTTCTCCCCCTAAGGCGTCTATTTCCCTTACCAGGTGGCCTTTAGCAGTACCTCCTATATTGGGATTACAGGGCATCATTGCTATTGCATCAAGACTTAATGTCATCATTATTGTTTTTAAGCCCAGCTTAGCTGTGGCTAAAGCTGCTTCACAACCTGCATGGCCTGCACCTATAACAACCACATCAACACTTTCATCCAAAAATTCTCTTACTTTGTCTTCCATAGTTGTTCCTTTCTACTACTTTCCTATACAGAATTCCTCAAATATTTTATCTACTAAATCATCGCTGACAGATTTTCCTACTATCAACCCTAAATTCTCCATTGCATCCCTTAAATCAATTTCCAGAAAATCAATAGACATATTGTAATCAATTGATTTTAAAACTTCTTCCATACTGTTCTTTGCTTTTATAAGCAAATTTTTATGCCTTGCATTATTAATAATAAGTTCATCTCTTACATTTAGATGTCCTTCAAAGAATAATTGATATATTTTGTCTATTATTTCATCTAAACCTTTATTTTGTAATACGGATATATTTATTATTTCATTTTGAATTTTTTCATAAGAAGAAAGATCTAATTTATTTTCCAGATCCGTTTTATTTCTTACATAGATTACTTTTTTATTATTAATATAATCCAAAATTCTTTCATCTTCCTCTTCAAGTTCCCTAGAAGAATCGAATACCATAATAACTAAATCAGCTTCCTTAACTTTTTCTAAAGCTTTTTCAACACCTATTTTTTCTACTTCATCCTGGGTTTCTCTTATACCGGCAGTGTCAATTATTCTTAATGGTACCCCTTTTATATTAACATACTCCTCTATAGTATCCCTTGTTGTCCCTGGAATTTCTGTCACAATTGCCCGATTTTCATTTAAGAGAAAATTCATAAGAGATGACTTTCCTACATTGGGCTTTCCTAATATTACAGTCTTTATACCTTCCTTTATTATTTTGCCGGTATCTGCCGTCTTTATAAGTTTATCCAACTTGGGGATTAGTTTATTGCATAAATTTTTGACTTTTTCTATAGTAACTTCATCTTCATCATATTCGGGAAAATCTATATTTACCTGTATATTTGCCAGTAAATTCATTATTTCATCAATAACTGAATTTATTTCCTTAGAAAGTCTTCCTTCCAAATGATTTACAGATATTTCATGGCTGTAATCCGTTTTCGAATTAATTATATCAAGGACTGCTTCCGCCTGAGTTAAGTCAATTCTTCCGTTAAGAAAAGCTCTTTTTGTAAACTCTCCTCTTTCTGCAGCCCTGCATCCATGGTTTAAAACTCTGTCTAATATTTTTTTGGAAGATATTATTCCACCGTGACAATTAATTTCCACAATATCTTCTTTGGTGTAAGTGTTAGGTGCCTTCATATAGGATATCAACACTTCATCTATAATATTATTGTCCTCATCCACAATATATCCGTAATGAAGATATCTTTGTTTAAAACTGTCTTTTTTTTGTTTGTTTCTGTCCACAAAGATATTTTTTGCAATTTTCAATGCATCCTTTCCACTTATTCTAATTATATTTATACCTGCATTACCGGGAAAGGTAGCAATTGCAGCTATTGTATCATCAAACATTTTATCACCGTTTTCTATTTTATCTTTGGTTATTCCTTACCTATTTTACCCTAATTTCTTATAAAAGTACATATATTTAACATATTTTAAAAAAAATAACCCTACTAGGGTTATCGTATGGGGACATCTTACTACTAATGTCCCCTTTATGTCATTTCAAATCTATTACTACTTTTCTATAAGGTTCTTCACCTTCTGAGTAAGTTATGATGTCTTTTTCATCCTGTAAAGTTGAATGAATTATTCTCCTTTCATAAGGATTCATAGGCTCAAGTCTTACTTTGTGCTTGTAATACCTGCATTTATCCGCCATTTTCAGAGCTAACCTCTTCAAAGTATCTTCTCTTTTTGATCGGTAATCCTCAACATTAAAAATTACACGTATGTAATTTTCTCTTCCTTTGTTTACCATTAAGTTCATCAGAAACTGTATTTCATCTAAATTTTTACCTCTTTTGCCTATAACTAATCCCTTGTCCTCTTCTCCAATTTTAACTATATCAACATTAAGAACATTATCGGAATATTTAGCTTCATATAGGGCTTCTATATCCATCTTCTTAAGTAAAATATCTAAAAATTTCTTTGCTCTTTCTTCGGGACCATTGGTAACTGTAACCCTTACCTTAGCATCCTTACTTCCCAAGCCGAAAAAACCCTTTGATGGTTCCGTTATAACTTCAATTTCTACATCATCTTTTTCAACCTGTAGTTCTTTAAGAGCTGCTTCCACTGCTTCTTCAACGGTAGGTCTTTCTATAGTTACATTTTTCATCTATTTTAATTCCTCCTTTGGATTTTTGGACGAATTTAAAACAATAAGTTGCTGTACAAATTGGAAAATATTAGATACAACCCAGTAGAGTGCTAATCCTGCGGGAAATTGCATGGAAAATACGAATATCATTATAGGCATCATCATGCTCATTGTTCTTTGAGTAGATTCTTGTTGTTCGTTCATTGCTGGCTGTGTTGTCATCTTTGTTGTTAAATAGGTAGTTAGTCCCGAAATAGCTGCCAATACAGGTAATGCTGTACCGATGAAAGGAAGTGGTACACTGCCCATGGATATTCCGTTAACCATTCCGTTTTCAAATATATAATTTTCTGCAAATCCCAAATCTTTTATCCATAAAAAGGTTCTGTTAATAGTATCAAAAAAAGCCTGATCCTTGAACACATATATTTCTGGTGATCTTATAACGTAAAAAAACGCTATCAGTATGGGAAACTGTATTAAAAGAGGCAAACATCCGGAAAAGGGACTGTAATTAGCTTCTTTATATAATTCTAATTGCTTTCTTTGCAGTGTTTGAGGATCCTTTCCATACTTTTCTTGTAATTCCTGAATTTTTGGAGTAAGTTCCTGCATTTTCTTCATTGATTTTGTTTGCTTCAATGTTAAAGGTAATATTATTAATTTAAATACAATTGTGGAAATTATAATGGATATGGCATAAGCTGAAAGATATTTTGAATCTAAAACAGACACCATGTTATATATTAATTTCACAAGCATACCTATGGGTATTGCTAAAAAATCTAAATTCATTCCTATCCTCCTATTTTAAAGGGTCATATCCTCCCGGATTAAACGGATGGCATCTTAAAATTCTCCTTATACCCAAGTATGAACCTTTAAAAAACCCGTATTTTTCTAATGCTTCAACAAAATATTGTGAACAAGTTGGATAAAATCTACAATGTCTTACACCAGACTTAGAAGAAAACTTCTGATATATTCTAATAATGAATATTAAAATTTTACTGATGGGAATCACCTTTGAATAACTTTTTTCTTTTTATAAGTTTCTTGAAAGATTTTTCAAGACTTTTATAATCGGATTCAACAGCATTTACTCTTGCCATAAGTACAATATCATAGCCTTCTATTAAATAATGTTCATTTAATCTAACTATTTCCTTCAGTCTTCTTCTAAGTAAATTTCTTGAAACTGCTTTCTTGATTTTTTTAGCTGCTGTAAAGCCGAACCTATTATAACCGAAATTATTTTTCTTTATGAACAATACTAAGTTATAGTCTGATGTAGAATTGTTACAATTATATACAGATTTGTATTCATTATTTTTTTTTAATATTATCATTGTAAATCCTTTACTGCTTACATGGAATAAAAGGCCACTTATGCGGCCTTATGCTGACAATCTTTTTCTTCCTTTTGCCCTTCTTCTCTTTAGTACATTTCTTCCTGACTTAGTTCTCATTCTCTTTAAGAATCCATGTTCTCTGCTTCTCTGTTTTCTTTTTGGCTGATAAGTTCTTTTCAACGAAAACACCTCCTTGTATACAGATATCTATAAATAAATATTTAAAATTTCATATTTTTCAATTATATTATTTTTAAATATTTATGTCAACAACTAAAATTTAGACTCACCTTCTAAGAAAGTGTGTCCCTATTCTATATTAGTTTCACTTACAAAATCGAAAATATTCATTACTATAGCTATTGTAATATACTACATTTTTTACTTTAATGCAATTATTTTTTAAAATATTCTAAAATTAATTGAAATTGTGGATAAAAAATGATAATATTGTATTATCTGTGGATAACTTTTTTTACTAGAATTTCCTATGGACAACTTGTTATTAAAATTTTAATTTTATTCATTATACAATTAAATCACTTGTAAATATATCTATAAACAGCTTGTTAATATCTTCTAAATTAGTAGTTATTCTTTACTTTTATCAACAAACTGTTAATTTTTTTATACACCGGAGGAAAATATGAATTTTGAAGAATTGTGGAACGAGGTATTGGAAATTGTAAAGGAAGATACCAATCAAGTAAGCTTTAATACTTGGTTTAAACCTCTTAAAATAGTTGCATATAAAAATAACACTGTTTATTTGGAAGCAGCAGATGATTTTTTAAGAAATACAATAAGAAAAAGACATTACAATTTCCTGAAAAACGCATTTAATTATGTTTTAAAGAAAGAAATTGAACTAATATTTACAATCCCGGGGGAAAATATAGATCAAGATGTAAAAAAAGACAATAATAATGAAGTTAATGACTCATTGAACAAAGACAGAAAACTAAATCCAAAGTACAGATTTGACAATTTTATAATAGGAAACAGCAACCGTTTTGCTCATGCTGCATCCTTAGCAGTTGCAGAAGCACCAGCAACAGCATACAATCCCTTGTTTATATATGGAGGAGTTGGACTTGGAAAAACACACCTGATGCATGCTATCGGTCATTATATTTTAGATAATAATCCTGATGCCTATGTACTTTATGTAACCTCAGAGAAATTTACAAATGATCTTATTAATTCCATTAAAGATGGTACTAACGAAGAATTCAGAAATACATATCGCCGAGCAGATGTTCTTTTAGTAGATGATATACAATTTATTGCGGGAAAAGAGAGTACCCAGGAAGAATTTTTCCATACTTTCAATGCACTGCATGGAGCCAATAAACAAATTATCGTATCCAGCGATAACCCTCCTTCAGAAATTCCCACATTAGAGGACAGGCTGAGATCACGATTCGAATGGGGACTTATTGCTGATATACAGCCCCCTGATTATGAAACAAGAATAGCAATATTAAGAAAAAAAGCCGAAGCAGAAAACTACAATATACCTGATGAAGTAATATCCTATATAGCGCAACATATACAATCAAATATCAGAAAATTAGAAGGTGCACTTATTCGTATTTATGCCTACGCTTCTCTGACTAATAAAAAGGAAGTTACCTTGGAATTAGCCCAGGAAGCACTGAAACATCTAATATCCGAAAATAAAAAAGTATCTATAAATGATATTAAAGAAATTGTTGCAAATTACTATAATCTTTCCGTAGAAGATCTAGTATCTAAGAAAAAAACTAAAAATATTGCATATCCAAGACAATTGGCCATGTATATTTCAAGGAAACTGACAGATTTATCCCTTCCTAAAATTGGTGAAGAGTTTGGAGGAAGGGACCATTCAACTGTTCTTCATGCCTATAATAAAATTGAAGAAGAAATGGAAAACAGTCAGGAAGTAAAGAAAAATGTAGATGATTTAATTTCAATGCTTAATAATTAATATGTTGACAAACTGTTAATAGATGTTTATAAAAATAATAATAGCTTTTATACTTCTGTACTAATACTAAAACAATCAACAGTTTATTTAATAAATAATATTGAAAATCAAAAGGTAAACAGGGTTTTCAACAAATTAACAGCACCTACTGATATTACTAATAATTATTTTATATATTTCTAATAAGAATTTTTTCAAATCTATCCACACTATTTTATAAAGGAGCCTATTATGAAAATAAAAATAAACCAAAATGAACTAAATAAATCTATTAATATCGTACAAAAAGCCGTTTCTTCCAAATCCCCTCTTCCCATATTGTCGGGAATTCTTATTGAAGCTAAAAATAATATGCTAGTATTAACAGCAACAGACCTAGATTTAGGAATCAAGACATATTCTCCCTGTGAAATAGAAGAAGAGGGAGCAATAGTGGTACAATCTAAATTAATAGGTGATTTCGTAAGGAAATTGCCTTCAAATTCCTATGTATTTATGGAAACAATGGAAAACAACATGGTGGAAATAAGATGCTTGAATTCTGAAATAAATATTTTGGGCAATTCAGCTTCTGAATATCCTGACAATACTTTCCATAACGAAGGAAATACTTTCAAAATTAAAGGAAACATACTTCAAGAACTGATAAGACATACATATTTTGCTGCAGCAATGGAAAGTTTTAAACCCATTTTCACTGGGTGTCTACTAGAAATAAAAAACAATTTATGTACGATTGTAGCTCTTGACGGATACAGGATGGCAGTAAAGAAAGAAGCTATAGATTATGATGGTGAAATTTCAGTTGTAGTTCCGTCAAAAACATTGATGGAAGTTCTTAGGGTTATTGAAGAAAGCGAAGAAGATATAGAAATAACTGTATCAGAAAGTCATATTACCTTTAAAATAGAAAATACTATAATAATTTCAAACCTTTTAGAAGGAAAATTTATTGACTATGAAGGAATTATAAAAGATAATTATATATCAGTTGTAAAAGTCAGCACGGAATATATAAAGGAAAGTATAGAAAGAGCTTCCCTCCTAGCAAGAGATGACAAGAATAATTTGATTATTTTAGATATTAAAGATTCTAATATGCAAATTAATTCTGCTTCTGAATATGGAAATGTAGAAGAAAATATTTCTATTGAAAAGGAAGGGGAAGATATAAGGATTGGATTTAATTCCAAGTACCTTTTAGATTACCTGAAAGTAATAGACAGTGAAAGGATTACACTGAATTTGATTGGAAAAAATAATCCCTGTTTTATTAATGAATTAAATGAAGAGGATGAAAAAGGGAAGAATTATATATACATGGTACTTCCCGTACGTATTGGTTAGGGGACCCCTATGAAATGTCCCCTACTTGAATGTTCGGAAGTGAGGTAATGAGGTAATTATGGAAAAAATAAAGATCACAACAGAATATATAAAGCTGAGCCAGCTGTTAAAATTGGCAAATGCCGTTGACGGAGGAGGCATGGCAAAGAATGTCATTGCAGAGGGCTTAGTTAAGGTTAACGGAGAAGTTGTTCTTCAACGTGGAAAAAAATTACGAGCAGGGGACCTTGTAGAGTTTAACGGAGAAAAATACTTAATTGTAAATGCACCTTAATTGTGAGGAATAATGGTAGTAAATAGATTAAGAATAAAAAATTACAGAAATTTTATAGAAGCTGAAGTAGAGTTAAACAAGTCTCTTAATATTTTTATTGGAGATAACGGCCAGGGGAAGACAAACCTCATGGAATCAATTTATGTTGCTTCCATTGGAAGAACCTTCAGATTAAACAGTGAAAATGAATTAATAAATTTCTTTGAAAACAAAAGTACTATTGAAATCTACTTAACTAAAAATAATTACGACATTAAAATAGAAATAAATTTAGAAAAAAACAAGAAGAAGACTGTTTTAATAAATGGCGTAAAGCTAGATAAAACCTCTGAAATGATAGGTATTTTAAACAATGTAATATTTACTCCCGATGACATGAAAATAATTAAAGGGAGTCCCATTGAAAGACGTAAATTCGTTAACATTGATATTTCCCAAATTAAACCAAAATATAAATACTTACTTAATAAATACAAAAAAGTAACTACAGAAAGAAATATTTTATTAAAAAATTACTATACAAACAGTGAAAATAAGGATATTATAAGTATTTGGAACGACTACCTGGTAAACATAGGAACAGAAATAATACTTTACAGAAATGAATACATAAATAATTTAAAAAAATATGCCATTGACATTTATTCAAATCTTACTGGAAACAAAGAAAAATTAAATATAAGTTATTATACTAATTTAGGAAATATTGATAATTTAAAGAAGGACGAAATAAAGAAGATTTTTTACGAAAAAATCAAAAATAATTTCAAAAATGAACTTGAAAGAGGCTCATCTATGTTTGGACCCCACAAAGATGATTTAATAATTAAAATCAATGACAAGGAATGTAAGTATTTCGCCTCTCAAGGTCAGCAGCGATCAGCTATTCTTGCCTTAAAATTAGCTGAAATCGAAATAATAAAAGATGAAATAGGAGAATATCCTGTCTTACTCTTGGATGATGTATTATCAGAACTTGATAATAAAAGGAAAAGTTATCTAATAGAACATATTGAAGGTATTCAAACAATTATTACTACCACTGATGATACTGATTTAAATATATTAACTGAAAACTTTGATAAGAAAAACTTTTATATAAACCAAGGAAAAATCAGAAACATTACTAATTAGAGGAGAATTAAATGGCGACAGATAAAAATAACAATCACTATGGAGCCGACCAGATACAGGTATTGGAAGGTTTGGAACCTGTAAGAAAAAGACCAGGAATGTATATAGGCTCTACAGGAGAAAGAGGACTACATCAATTAGTTTATGAAGTTGTAGACAACAGTATAGATGAAGCATTAGCCGGATTCTGTGATACTATAAGAGTAACTATAAATGAAGATAATTCCGTTGTAGTTGAAGATAACGGAAGAGGTATTCCTATTGAAAAAAATGCAAAGACTGGTAAATCCACCTTGGAAACTGTATTAACAGTCCTTCATGCAGGAGGAAAATTTAACAATGATGCTTACAAGGTATCAGGAGGACTTCACGGTGTGGGAGTTTCCTGTGTTAATGCTCTTTCCGATTATTTAATTGCAGAAGTAAATTGGAATGGTAAAAGATATAGACAAAGATTTGAAAGAGGTATTACAAAATCAGAAGTTGAATATTTAGGTGAAACTGATGAATCGGGTACAACTATTACCTTTCTTCCAGATTCAACTATATTTGATACTATAGAATTTAATTACACAATTATTAGACAGCGATTAAGAGAATTAGCCTTTTTAAACAGGGGAATAAAAATAATTCTTGAAGATAAAAGGAAAAATTTGAAGAACGAATTTCATTATGAGGGGGGTATTAAAGAATTTGTTCAATACTTAAACAGTAAAAAAGAACCCCTTCACAATGAGATTATCTATACTGAAGGAGAGAAAGACAGAGTAATTGTAGAAATGGCAATTCAATATACAGATTCCTACAATGAAAATATTTTTTCCTTTGTAAACAACATAAATACCATTGAGGGAGGAACTCACCTAGTAGGTTTTAAAACAGCCCTTACCCGAGCCATAAATGATTATGCAAAAAAATCAAACTTAATAAAAGAAAATGATGTTGCTATTACAGGAGAAGATATAAGGGAAGGTATTACTGCAATCCTTTCTATTAAAATAACTAATCCTCAGTTTGAAGGTCAAACCAAGACTAAGTTAGGTAACAGTGAAGTAAGAGGAATAGTTGACAGTATTACGGGAGAAGCCTTAAGTATATTCTGCGAAGAAAATCCCAAGACTGCAAAGGCAATAGTTGAAAAATCATTAAAGTCTGCAAGGGCTAGGGAAGCAGCCAGGAAGGCGAGAGAATTAGTTAGGAGAAAGGGAGCTCTTGAAAGTATGGCTCTTCCAGGTAAATTAGCAGATTGCTCAGAAAGAGATCCGGCACTTTGTGAAATTTGCATAGTGGAAGGAAACTCTGCAGGAGGTTCTGCAAAAGAAGGAAGAGACAGAAGAACCCAAGCAATACTTCCTTTGAGGGGTAAAATATTAAATGTTGAAAAATCAAGAATAGACAGAATATTAAATTCTGAAGAAATTAAAAATATGATAACTGCATTCGGTTGCGGAATAGGAGAAGATTTCGATATTTCAAAGTTAAGATACCACAAAATAATAATTATGACGGACGCTGACGTGGACGGAGCCCACATAAGAACTCTTCTTCTTACATTCTTCTATAGGTATATGAAAGATTTAATTATAAACGGTCACGTATATGCTGCCCAACCACCCTTGTACAGAGTAAAAAAAGGCAAATTTGAACAATATGTTTACAGTGATGCTGAACTTAATAAAATATTGGATGAAATAGGAAGAGATAAAATTGAAATCCAAAGATACAAGGGTCTTGGAGAAATGAATCCGGAACAACTCTGGGAAACAACTATGAATCCCGAAACTAGGATTTTATTAAGAATAACTGAAGATGATGCTATAGAAGCAGATGAAATGTTCAATATTCTTATGGGAGACAAGGTTGCTCCAAGAAGAGAATTTATCGAAGAGAATGCAAAGTATGTGAAGAATTTAGACATATAGACTGAGAGGTAATAAATGAACGAAAACGATAAAAGCAAGATTATTAATGTAAATATTACCGAAGAAATGAAAAGGTCTTATTTAGACTATGCAATGACGGTAATTGTATCGAGAGCACTACCCGATGTAAGAGACGGGCTGAAACCTGTACACAGGAGAATACTCTATTCTGCCAGTGAATTAGGGCTTTCACCTGATAAACCCCATAAAAAAAGTGCCCGTATAGTAGGGGATGTCTTGGGTAAGTACCATCCTCATGGAGATAGTGCTGTATACGATGCCATGGTAAGATTGGCACAGCACTTTTCCATGCGTTACCCTTTAATAGACGGCCACGGAAACTTCGGTTCTGTAGACGGTGACCAAGCAGCAGCAATGCGTTACACGGAAGCCCGCCTTTCTCCTATGGCAATGGAAATGCTCAGAGATTTTAACAAAGATACTGTTGATTTCAGACCTAATTTCGATGAAACTTTAAAAGAACCAGTAGTTCTTCCTAGCCGTTTTCCCAACCTATTAGTAAACGGATCATCGGGTATAGCTGTAGGAATGGCTAGTTCCATACCTCCTCACAACTTAGGGGAAGTAATAAACGGAATAATTGCCTATATAGAAAATCCTGATATTGATATTCCTGGACTTATGAGGTATATAAAGGGTCCAGATTTTCCAACAGGGGCTATAATTGAAGGAAGAGACAACATTAAAGAAGCTTACATGACGGGAAGAGGCATAATCAAGGTAAAGGCTAAAGTTGAAATAGAAGAAATGAAAAATAATAAAAGCCGAATTTTAGTTACAGAACTTCCCTACCAGGTTAATAAAGCAAGATTAATAGAAAAAATAGCGGAACTGGTTAGAGATAAGAGAATCGAAGGAATATCTGACCTAAGAGATGAAAGTGACAGAACAGGTATGAGGATTGTTATTGAAGTTAAACGAGATTACAATCCCAATATTGTATTGAATCATTTGTACAAACTTTCCCAAATGCAGGATAACTTCAGCATTATTATGATTGCTTTAGTAAATAATGAGCCCAAGGTTTTAAACTTAAAAGAAATGATCCATCACTATGTGGAGCATCAAAGGGAAATAATAACCAGAAGGACTCAATATGATTTAAACAAGGCAGAAGCCAGAGCCCACATAGTTGAAGGCTTAATAAAGGCAATAGATAATATTGATGAAGTTATAAGAATTATACGTTCTTCCTACGACGATGCAGAACAAAGATTGATGAAGGCTTTTGATTTATCAGAAATTCAGGCCAGAGCCATAGTTGATATGCGATTAAGGCGTCTACAGGGGCTGGAAAGAGAAAAACTAGCCGATGAATATGAAGAATTAATTAAAATGATTAACAGATATAGGGAAATATTAAATAGCAAACTATTGATAGACCAAATTGTTAAAGATGAATTGAAAGAAATAAAAAATAAGTATTATGATGAAAGAAGAACAGAAATTGTGGCTGAGGAAGGAGAAATCAGTGTAGAAGATTTAATTGAAGAAGAAAATGTAGCAATAACACTGACAAACTTCGGCTACATTAAAAGACTTCCAGAGGACACCTACAAAGCTCAAAATAGAGGTGGAAAAGGAGTAACAGCTCTTACCACCAGGGACGAAGACTTTGTAAAAGACTTATATATAACCTCTACTCACGACTATTTATTATTCTTTACAAATAAAGGTAAAATGTACAGAATCAAAGCCTATGAAGTTCCCGAAGCAAGACGTCAGGCAAAAGGAACTGCCGTTATTAACTTAATTAATATTGAACCAGGAGAACAGGTAAAGGCTTTAATTCCCACAAGAGAATTTAATGAATATGAATACTTAGTTTTCGTAACCAAAAAAGGTTTAATAAAGAAAACAAAGTTAAGTGAATTTGATTCTAACAGAAAGACTGGTCTTGTAGCCATAAAAATTGCTGAAGATGATGAGTTAATAAGTGTTAATAAAACTGATGGAACAAAAGATATATTCATCGTTACCAAGTATGGCAAAGGTATAAGATTCCACGAAAATGACGTAAGTGAAACTGGTAGAAATACTATGGGAGTAAAGGCTATAACCTTAGCTGAAAATGATGAATTAGTATCTATGTGCATTATTAAGAAAAGCGATGAAAATAAACATATTTTAACTGTTACAGAAAATGGCTATGCTAAAATAACCCTGTCTCAGGAATACAGAAAACAGAAAAGAGGCGGAAAAGGAATGAAGGCCCACAATATAAACAAAAAAACAGGGTTAATAGTTGATTCCTTAATAGTTGAAAAAGAAGATGACGTCATGTTGCTAAGCATCAACGGTTCCATAATCAGAATACATGCAACAAGTATTTCCATAATGGGAAGAGATGCTCGAGGAGTAATAGCAATGAGATTAGACGAAGGTGACAAAGTTGCTTCAATGGCAAAGATTTATTCTGAAGATGAAGATGAAAAAGAATAATAATGGAGGATACTATGTCTTTAAAAATTGAATTAAAAAACTTGGACAGTACCATAGAAATTTTACCCATAGGAGAAGTAGATATATATACTTCTCCTGAACTTAAAAATAAGGTATTTGGACTGATTGAAACAAAGAAAAACATAATTATTAATGGAGAAAAATTAGAGTATATAGACAGTACTGGACTAGGTGTTTTAATGAGCATTTACAAAAAAATTCAGGAAAATAATCTAAAGTTCGAAATAACCAATTTAAAACCCAATATTTACAAACTTTTTGACATTACAGGTTTAAACAAAGTATTTAATATCCGGGAGTGAAAAAATGGATAATATAATTTTAAAAATACCCAAGAAAATTCAGTATATGAGCACCATTAGATTGACAACCTCCGCCTTAGTAAATATAAATCAATTTAATGTAGATGAAATTGAGGATATAAAAGTAATTATTTCGGAAATATGTACATTTTTTATCAATAATATTGAAAACGATACAGAAGGTTTTGAAATTACTTATGAAATCTATACTAATAAAGTTGTAATAAAAGTTGTTGATTTAAATGAAGGTACACTACCCAGCATAGATACTAAGAATCAAATGTCTCTTATGATTATTGATT
>ERZ773359.236-NODE-236-length-75487-cov-7.582074_pt1 | contig 75487 bp, 60 predicted proteins | sample MGYA00374955_ERZ773359 | MGnify/ENA primary metagenome ERZ773359 (study PRJEB29098, sample SAMN04486028) | biogas fermenter metagenome | study: EMG produced TPA metagenomics assembly of the Biogas fermentation microbial communities from Germany - Plant 4 DNA1... | reverse complement strand
TTTATATATTTTACCAATTATCGGCATATTGAATTTCAATCATCCTTATCATAAACGTTTTGTTTGTAAATTTCGAGGACTTTATCTATCGAACACATTTTTAAAAAGGGATGATCATTGGAATCGCCGTTCTCATTTATTAGTGAGCCAATCAAAATTTAAACGCTGTTTTTCGTTCAATAATTGATGAGGTATTGTAAAAAACTTTTTGACTTTTTTGGCTCAATTTTATTACCATATACAGTCTCTTTACTTTTTACCGATAATTTGATATACTGAACCTGAAAGACGTCTAATCGTATGGTGATTAAGGATAGCGTTCCTAATCTAAAAAACTTGATTAAAACAAAGCAATAAACCCGCCGGGGGAAAGGCTACGGCTTTTTCTGGTTGTATTAAGATAGTAAACGCGAGGTATGAGTTGATAAATATTTTAAAGGAAATGCTTAAAGGAAAGGTCGACGCCGTTGGCGAGATACCCGTCAAGAAGATTGTATTTAACGAAGAGTTGCTCAAGGGGTGCGAAACCAATCGCTGCGGGCGTTATAACCGCAATTGGATGTGCCCGCCGGCGCTCGCCGACCAACGCGCTTTGGTCGATAAATATAAAAAATACGAGCGCGCTTTTGTCTTTTCCAAGATTGTTTTTTTGGACGACCCCTTCGACGCGGAAGGGATGGAACGCGGTCGTAAGGAGATGGAGGCTCTGATTGTAGAGATCAGGCGCGGTCTAAAGAATCGTGACTTTGCGATTCTCGGGGCGGGTTCATGTTCGATTTGCCGGGAATGCTCGTATCCGTCTTCCCCCTGCCGCCATCCCGAGATTGCCTGCCCTTCCCTGGAAGCGGTCGGCGTCGACGTCGCGGAATTGGCGACGGAGACCGGTATGAAATATTATAACGGGCCGAACACCGTAACTTATTTCGCGGCTGTGTTTTATAACCCCGATTATAAGTTAAAGGTTATATCCGGCGGGAAGGCGACGGAAGTAACCGTCGCGGGCGGCGCAAATTTACTCGCCGCGCTGAGGGATAAGGGTTTTTATCTTGCTGCGGATTGCGGCGGCGCGGGCGTGTGTAAAAAGTGCAAGGTCAAGGCGGAAGGAAAAACCGCGCTCGCCTGTCAAACGAGGGTAACCGGAGAAATGACGGTGGAACTCTCGACGGGGGAATATCATGCTACCCCGGATGATTGGGAAACGCGCTTTCCTGTCGAAAAGAAAAGCGGGTATGGCGTCGCCATTGATTTTGGGACGACGACAATCGCCGCGTATTTGCATAAACTTGAAGACGGGGCGACCGTCGCCGGCGCGTCCGCGTTAAACGCGCAGGCCATGTTCGGGAGCGACGTTGTCTCGCGGATAAAAAAATGCGCCGAAGGCCATCTTCCGGCGCTTCACGAAACGGCCATAAAGCAAATTAACGAAATCATCGATTGGTTTAAAGCCGACCATGGGATAGCCAACGTGGCGGAAGTCGTTATCGCCGCCAACACGGCGATGCTTCATATTCTCGCTAACGTTAACCCGTCGCCGCTCGGCGTCGCGCCTTTTACGCCGGTATTCCTTGAACGCAGGGAAACGCCCGGGGAAGAAGTCGGGATAAACGCGGGGACGGTTATATTGCTTCCGGCAATCGGTCCGTATCTCGGCGGCGATATCGTTGCCGGCATGCTTGCCTGCAATCTCGCGGCGGAGCGGGAAACCGCCCTCCTGGTTGATCTCGGGACCAACGGCGAGATAGTTATCAAGTCCCCGCGCGGATACTACGGGGCGTCCGTCGCCGCCGGACCGGCGTTTGAAGGCGCGCGAATCGAGTGCGGAACGGGAGGGATAGCCGGCGCCATCGCCAAAGCGAACCTGAAGAAGGGAAAATTAATCACGGAAACCGTCGGTAACAAAAGCGCGATTGGGATATGCGGGAGCGGGTTGGTCGATTTAATCGCGATATTGATTAAAGAAGGTTTGATTGACGAGGCCGGCACCTTCTGTTTCGACGCGAAAAGCCCCCTTGCCGCCAATTTCCGCAACGGCCGATTCTATATCACATCCGACATTTATTTAACGCAAAAGGACATCCGGGAATTCCAACTGGCGAAAAGCGCCGTGGCTGCGGGTATCCGGGTTTTGACGGAAGCGGCCGGGGTAAACCTGAAGGATATCGAGCGTATTTATCTCGCCGGCGGTTTCGGTTTTTACTTAAACCCAAAGAGCGCCGTCGCCATCGGGCTTTTGCCTGAAGAGAGCGTCGGGAAAATCACCGCCCTCGGCAACGCGAGCGGCCGCGGCGCGCGAATGGCACTGCTTAACGGCGCTTACCGCGAGCGATGCGACGCGATTGCGCGCGAGGTTAAGATTGTGGAACTGGCCCATAATCCCCGCTTTAGTCAATTATTCATCGAGCATATGTCATTTTAGCAGGAAAAGGAGGTATCGGATGGTCGTTAAGATATCTGATAAGAAATTAGAAGAAGTCCTTGATTTTAACGAGTTAACAAAGCTGTTCAAACACTTTTCCATTCTTACCGGCATTGACGTATCTTTGCACGATGTCGAAGGCAAGGAACTGATTTGTAACCGCCTATCTCCGGAGAATAATATTTGCGAGTACATGAAAAAAACCGGCAAAGCGTCGGCCTGCTTTCAGAACTTGGCTTATTCCGGTCGGAAAGCGGCCGAATTGGGAGAGCCTTATATCTTTAAATGCGGCTGTATGATAAAATGCTCGGCGCCGATTTTGTTCGAGGAAAAACTTATCGGCAATATTTCCTGCGGGCCGGTCCTGCTTTGGGACGCCGACGATCTTTCGCTTGAGGAACTCGAGAACTGGGCGATTAAAATGGAGATCAACGAAAAGAACATGCAAAAGTTTTTGGAGGACGTCAAGCAACTGTCGTGCGAGAGCATGACGAGCGCCGCGGAAATGCTCAGTTTTATCGTTGATTACATGTGCCGGGAGGAGAGCAAATTCCTTGCTCAACGGTTGAAAATCTCGAAACAACAAAAGGAAATCTCGGAATTATTGCAGGATAAGAAACAAAACAAGGCCAGTTTGGAAGCCATCGAACGGAAAGCGAAATTGCGAAGGTTCCCGGTCGAGATGGAGCGGGAATTAATCGTCTCAATCCAGACCGCCAATATGAATAACGCCAAGCGGATCCTAAACGATTTGCTTTGTGAGATCTTCGCTTATTCCTCCGGAAACGAGGACATTATTAAGGCCAAGTTATTCGAGTTAAGCGCGATTCTTATCCGCGCCGGCGTTGACGGCGGCGCGCCGTTACTCGAGATGTCCAAGATTATTACCGAATACACGAAGATTCTTACCGAGAAAATTACTTTCGAGGAATTGTGTCATTTCACTTCGGAAATCATGGAAAAAATCATGAACGTCATCTACGAGAACCGCGAGCAGAAGCAGACCAATCAGCATTTGATTAACGCTATCAATTACATTAAGGATAATTATCATAAGGATTTGAGCCTGGAGACGGTCGCGAGGAATGTATTCGTAAGCAACTACTACTTAAGCCACCTGTTCAGGGAAGAGCTCAATATGACATTTTCCGATTACGTGAATAAAATCAGGATGGAACAGAGCCTCGCGCTGATGAAAACAACGAGCAAGACGGTCCAGGAAATCGCCGAGGCGGTCGGCGTGAGCGACGCAAGCTACTTTACGAAAATATTTAAAAAATATTACGGCGTCACGCCCACGAGCTATATGAAAATCTACAACTGAGGAAGAAACGGGGAAAAACCTGTTTTTTTTTTCTTAAATAACAATATATTACTACTTTATCGCAAGATATTTAATGAAAAATACAAACGGTTTCATGTATACTATAAATGTAAGAAAATTGAGGTGATATTATGATTTTGGAGAATATTTCTTTATCGTTACAGAAAGGCAAAGCGAAAGACGTGCGGACGCTTGTTCAAGATGCGCTTGATGCCGGGTTGTCGCCGCGGGAGATCCTCAATTCCGGACTTATCCAGGGAATGAACGTAATCGGCGGTAAGTTTAAAAACAACGAAGTTTTCGTCCCCGAGGTGCTTGTGGCGGCCCGGGCGATGAACGCCGGTCTTGAGATTTTGCGCCCCGTTCTGACGCAGTCGGGCGTGAAGCCGATCGGGAAAGCGATTATTTGCACGGTGAAAGGCGATCTTCACGATATCGGCAAAAACCTTGTTAAGATGATGCTCGAGGGCCAGGCGATCGATTGTCTTGATTTGGGCGTCGACGTGGATTCCGACACGATTATCGCCGCGATCAAAGAGCATGAGCCCGATTTGCTCTGTCTTTCGGCGCTTCTTACGACGACGATGATCGCTCAGAAAGAAATTATCGCGGATATTGAGCGGGCCCGTTTGCGGGATAAGGTGAAGATCATGGTCGGCGGCGCCCCGGTGACGGAGGCCTTCGCCAGGGAGATCGGCGCCGACGCTTACAGCCCCGACGCCGCCAGCGCCGCGGAGACGGCCGTGAAAATTCTTACCGGACAGGTCGAAGGCAATGTTTAAAGAACTGTCGTGGTACAAACCGGATCTTGAAAAAACCGTCGCCATGCTCGAAAAACTTTACCGCGACGCTTTAGATCGGAAAGGCGGGAACGTGACGTTTCGCGCCCTGCCGCCAACCGACGTTGATTTTTACGACAAGCTTGATTTAGAAAAATATAATTTTGAAGACGGAATTAAGGAATACGCAGTCGAATTATGCGCGATGTTGGAAAACTCATTCCGGGCGCGGCGGATTGTTGACGACAACATGCTTCCGACAATTTCCCCGGCGCTCGGGATCGGCGATTACTCGGCTTTCGTTGGCGGGGAGATTGATTTTCGAAAGAACACGAGTTGGTCGCGCCCGATTCTAAAGGAGATCGGCGATTGGAAACGACTCCCGCCGCTTGGCACCGCAAAATGGTATAAGAAATTCTTACAAATATGCGAGGAAATGTTAAAGATATCGGCGGAAAGCGGCATCCCGTTCATGCGCGGCTTTTTCTCGCCGCTTGACCTGGCGCACGCTTTAAGGGGGGAGGCGATTTATTACGATTTTTACGATGACCCCGACGCGCTGCACGAGTTGCTCGATTTTTGCGCCGACGCGACGATTAAGTTTGCCGGGGATATTTACGACTTGGCGGAGAAATACTTAAAAGACGCTCCGTACGGGCTTTTCTACGCGAAAGATGTGATCAATATGTCGGAAGATATCGCCTGCATGATTTCGGGGGAACTCTATAACGAGTTTTGCCGGCCTCACACGCAAAAGGTAATCGACCATTTCGGCGTCGGGCATATGCACTCTCATTCGCGGGCGATGTATCTCGTTAAAGAAATATGCGGTTTGAACAACGTCGCCAATCTATGGCTCGCAACCGATCCAAACGCTCCCCGGCCAATCGATCATCTTGACAGTTTGATTGAGGACGCCGCGGGGGTTTGCCTGGCGATCGATTGCGAGGATTTCTCCGAAATCGAGAATAATATCGATAAACTGAAAAAAGGCAATTTCTCGATCGCCTTGCCGGTTGGCGACGTGGAAGAAGCGGCCAGACTCGCGGAGAAGTTTAACCGCATCGTTTGATAATTTTTTGGGAAAGAGTGAGAAATGAAAAAAATAATTATTGCCTTGTTAATGATTTTCGCCGCGTTCGTTTTTTCCGCGAACATAATCAGGCCCAAGGCCGATGACGGGACAATAAGGATTTGGGTCGGCGCGATTTCCCGGGAAAAAGAAGTCATGGAGGATCTGGCCGCCGAGTTTAAGGAAAAAACCGGCGTCACGGTCAAGGTCTATCAAAAGCTGGAGATATTCACGGTGCCCGCGGCCCTGGTGAACAACGCCGAGCTCGAGGAGCGTCCGGATATCGTCTACATGCAGGCCCCCGATATCGGCGGGCTTGTAAAGTCGGGTTATTTACAGCCGTTGGAAATTTCCGCCGAAATGCGCGGCCGTTTCTGCCCGGTCGCTTTTGAGGCCTTTACTTTCAACAACGAGGTTTACGGCGTCGGTTACTCAAACTCCGCCTACGGGCTTATTTATAACAAAGACTTGATTGCGACCGAGGATTTGCCCGAAACTTGGGAAGATCTTTTCGCAAAAGCGGAGGAGCTAACGATTGCCGACGATGACGGGAATATTACGCAAAGGGGATTGTATTTAAACGCCACCGATATGTGGTTTAACTACCCCTTGATCCGGGAATACGGCGGTTATTATTACGGAAGACATGCCAACGGCGATTATAACGCGTATGACGTCGGTTTGGATAACCCGGGAATGCTTGACTACGTGGCTAAAATCAAAGAACTTAAGGCCAAAGGAATGGTCTTAAATAACCCGAACAAAAAAGATTACAGCGATATCATCGCCGAGTTCGCGGCGGGCAGGGTCGCGATGTTTTTCTACGGTTTGTGGTCGGCGCAAATTTTTCAAAACGCCGGGGTGAATTACGGCATCGCGCCGCTTCCCGATAACGCCAAACCGATCACGACCGTCGAGGGTTTCGTTATCAATAAATACACGCGGAATCTACCCGCGGCCCGCGATTTTTTGGCGTTCATCCTTGAAGACGCGAACCAGCAGCGTTTAATCGAGGCGGGGAATAATTACGAGCGAAAAACGGGCGAGCGCAACCCGACAAATATCTCCGTGATCGAAAGCGACTATATCCAATCGGACGAAATCCTGCGCGATTTTAGCGGAATCGGGTTTAACGTCGAGCCTTTTCCCAATATTCCGGAAGGAACGCTATGGTATAACCAGGATGTCACGACGACCGCGTTTCGCGCGATTTTCTTCGGCGACAGCGCCGGGAACGAAGTTGACGCCATGTATAAGCTTACGGAATTGGCGGAGTATATCCGAAGAAACGTCTTGCTTATGAACGAGACGGCGGAGTACGTTAGCATTCCCTGGTGGGCGTATGTTTTGGTATCCGCCGCGGTTATCGCCGGTGCGGCCGCGTATATCATTTTGAAAAGACGGAAAGGGACGCGCCCGCGGGAAAGGCATAGCCTGAAACGGACGGTTATCGCCTGGGGGTTGATGATTCCCTTCCTCGTTCTTTTGGGCATGTTTTATGTTTACCCGATATTTCATAATTTCTACTTATCGTTTACCAATTACAGCGGCGTTAACTTGCGCGATTACGGTTTGGTCGGCTTCGCGAACTACCGTCAGATATTTACCGAGGGCGTCAAGGGACTTCTGGGAATGGGGCTATGGACTTTTGTGTTCGCGTTCTCGGTAATCGCCATATCTTTCATCTTTGGCGTTCTTCTCGCGACGCTTCTGGAAACCGCGGGCATGAAAGTCGCCAGGGTATACCGGCTGATATATATACTTCCCTGGGTTATCCCGGCGGTAATAACGCTGCTCATGTGGCAGGGATTGCTCGAAACCGAGGGGGGGCTGATAAACCGACTCCTGGCGCTCGTCGGTCTCGGCAAGGTGCCGTGGCTCACGAACCGCATTATGGCCCGCGTCTCCACCGTCTTCGTCATGGTTTGGTTTTCCTTCCCTTATTACATGGTCGTGGCTTCGGGTTTTTTACAATCAATCCCCAAGGAATATTACGAGGCCGCGAGAATCGACGGCGGCTCGCGCTCTTATATATTTTTTCATATCACCCTGCCGCTGGTGTTTAAGGCCTTAATCCCGACGCTGATTATGGGCTTTATTATGCAGTTTAACCAGTTCGGCGTCTACATGCTTACGCAGGGCGGTCCGGCGAGCGACGTTCTCGGCCAACCGGGCGCAACCGACTTATTGATAACTTATGTTTTTAACACGGCTTTTAACTCGAAACGGTACGCCCTCGCCGCGACCTATTCGGTAGTCATTTTTGTGTTTGTCGCTGTATTTGCGCTTATTACCATGCGCGTTAACAAAAAAAGGATGGAAGCGTAGGTGAAAAGAATGCGAAAGAAAATTATTTCCAGGGTATTCTTGCACGCGTTATTGTTTATGTTGGCGATCATCACGCTTTTCCCTTTTGTCTATATCGTCCTTATCGCCCTCGGTAAGAACGTTATTTCCACGAACACGTTTATTCCCGAGGGGTTCACGCTCGATAATTTCAAGCGGCTGTTTACGGAAACGAAATTTCTTAACTGGCTGGGAAATTCCCTCTTAATCGCCACCTTGACGATGATAGCGGCCGTCATATTGGTTTCCGTTTCTGTCTACGTTTTTTCCCGTCTGAAGTTTTACGGGAAGCGGAAGCTGTTTAATTTTGTTTTATTGATTCAGATTTTCCCCTTGACTTTGTCGATGGTCTCGATTTTTCAAATTTTTGTGCGCCTGGGACTTTTGAACCGGATGATGGGGTTGGTGATCGTCAACTGCACGCTTGCTTCGGCCGGGCTCGTGATGCTCGCGAAGGGTTATTTTGATTCCATTCCTTACGAGATTGACGAGGCGGCGATGATGGACGGGGCCTCGGTCTTTCAGATTCTCACCAAGATTACTTTGCCGCTTGCTAAACCGATGCTCGCGATTGTCGCGATCCAGAGTTTCGTCATCGCTTATAACGAGTACACGATCGCGAGCGCCGTGATGACAACGAACGTCGAGGCGATGCCGCTTGCCGTCGGCTTGCAAAGCATGATTACCGGGCAATACGGCATCAACTGGAGCATTTATTGCGCCGGCGCGGTATTGGGGAGCATCCCGATGATTATCCTGTTCTATTCATTACAGAAGAATTTTATCGGCGGTTTGACCGAGGGCGGCGGGAAATAAAATGCTTTACGACATCGTACATTTTTCCGACTACTTGTTTGCTTATCCCGTCGCCGCGGATAAGATAAACGTCCGGATCAGGGTCCGGAGCAATGTTTTCTCTAAAGTTAAAGTTTTCTTTAAAAACCTCTATGATCACGGGCCCGAGATTTTTGAAAAGGAAATGAAGATAATCCTTGACGACGGCGTTCACGCGCTTTATGAAGCGACGCTCGCGGTCAAGGAGAGGCATTTCAAGTATTATTTCGAGCTTCGCGCGGGAGCGGATGTTTTCGCTTATACCGCCGACGGCATTATGAAAAACCCCGCGCCCCGCAATTATTTCTATTATCCGGCCGTTAACGCTTGCGATATTATCGCCCCGCCCGCCTGGGCGGAGGGGGAGATAATCTATCAAATATGGATCGACCGTTTTTACGACGGCGACCCCCTTAACAACCCGCCGGGGGTAAAAATGTGGGGCGCCCCGCCCGACCGAGGCGCTTATTACGGCGGGGATTTTGCCGGGATCATCAAGAAACTTGATTATTTACGGTCGCTCGGCGCCAAGATATTGTATTTGAGCCCTCTGTTTTACTCGCCTTCCTATCATAAATACGACGTTGCCGATTATTATAAAATCGAGGAAATTTACGGCGGCGAGGAAGGTCTTAAAGAATTGGTGGATGCGGCCCACGCCAAGGGCATGAAGATCGTTTTGGATTGCGTTTTTAATCATTGCAGCGCGGAAAACGAGTTGTTCCGCGACGTTATCGAAAAAGGAGCGTCCTCACCTTATCGCGACTGGTTTTACATTTACGATTTTCCCGTCGACGCCAGCCGCTGTAACTACGACACTTTCGCCGGGGCGGTGCCGGAGATGCCGCGTTTTAATACCGCCAATCCCGAAGTAATCGCTTATTTGACAGACGTCGCGCGCTACTGGACAGAAAAGTTGGATATCGACGGTTGGCGGCTCGATGTCGCGGACGAGGTCGCGTCAAGTTTCTGGCGCGAGTTTCGCCGGAAACTAAAAGCGGTAAAACCCGATATATTAATTTTCGGCGAGGTGTGGAATCACGCCTCGAAATGGATGCAGGGCGATCAGTTTGACACGGTAACCAATTATAAATACCGGCAATGGCTTATCGAATTCGCCCGCGGGAAGATTGACGCTCTCGCTTTTTGGCGGAAGATTTGCGGGAACAAGATGCTTTACAAAACGCCGTCGTTTAATTATCTCGTCAATTTAATCGGTTCGCACGATACCGCGCGTTTCCGAACGACTGTTGCGGACGAGAGAATTCATTACCTGGCCTTAGCACTGACTTTGACATTTGAAGGGATGCCGCTTCTTTATTACGGCGACGAAGTCGGCCTTGAAGGCGACGAGGATCCCGACAATCGTCGGGCTTTCCCGTGGGAAGCGACCGGCAAGGAAGAGTTGGAGTTTATCCGCGCGGTCTGCCGTTTTCGGGAAAGCTCGCCCGCGTTGAAAAAGGGGGACATGACTCTTTTGGCTGCCGGCCCGCGTTTCTTGGCTTTTAAGAGATCTCACGGGACGGACGCGGTGGTCGTCGCCGTTAATTTCGGCCCCGCGCCGGAGAAGTTTGTTTTTGATTTTAAGGAAATTCAGATCGGGAAATTAATCGAAGTTGATAATTGTCCCGCTATCGGCCCGTATGGATTTATAATCGGATCATAAAAAAAAGAAAGGATGGAGAAGATGAAGAAATTTTTTATACTTTTCTTGCTTATCGGCGGTATTTTGCTTAGCGGTTGCGGCGAGACCAAGTATACCGTCGAGTTCGATCTAAATTACGAGGGAGCTCCGGCCGGCCCCGCCGCGCAGGAACTCGCGAAGGGAGACAAGGCGACCGAGCCGCTGGCGCCGACCCGCGCCGGGTATGAGTTCTTGGGATGGTTCAAGAACGAAGACGACGAGGAGCCATATGATTTCAGTCTCGAAGTCGAAGCTAGTTTTGTTCTTTACGCCAAATGGAGGGAAGTCGAAGCGGACGTCGTGTGGTATCTCGGCGGGAGTTTCAATAACTACGCGCCCGATGACCCCGACTACGTTATGGAAAAGGGAGAGGACGGGATCTATACCTTTACCGTGGAACTGACCGATGATAATCGCGATAAGACTTACGACGGCCATTACTACAAGGTTACCGATGGCACATGGGAAGTCTGCTACGGCGTCGACAACTATTATATCAATCCGGCTCCCGCGTCCCCGACCGGCGGCGGACTGGGTTCGATCTGGCATTGGGCGAACGGCACCCTTACCGTGCGGTTTGACCCGGAAGAGTTGCTTATTACCGACGAGCTCGTCATGAAAGAGGATATTATAGAGGAAATTGATCCCCGCCTTTACGGGAAGTTTAACGGCTGGGCGATCGACGGCGAGACGGCGATCGTTATGAGCGACCCGGACGGGGACGGTATCTATACCGCGGAGATCGAGTTTGAGGAAGGCGACACTTCCGACTTCACCGTTTGCGTTTCGCGGAAATGGTATGACGACCAGTGGGGTCAAAGATGGGGAGCGCAAGAGCAATACAAACTTGACGGCGCTCCGGCCGGCATGGGCGACGCTTCGGAGATTACCTATGAAGCCGGTAAGTATTTGTTCGCGTATGACAGCGCGACTAAAACGACGGAATACGTGAAACTTGAGGATGGGGTCGTTCACGAGTACGCGAGTCCCCGCCTTTACGGCAAATTCAACGGCTGGGCGATTGACGGCGAGGCCGCCGTTGCGCTCACCGACCCGGACGGGGACGGCGTGTACGAAGCGATCGTTGAGTTTGAAGAAGGTGACACCTCCGACTTTACCGTTTGCCTCTCGCGGAAGTGGTACGACGACGAATGGGGCCAAAGATGGGGCGCTCACGAGCAGTACAAGTTTGACGGCGCTGCCGCCGGTATGGGCGACGTCACTGAAATAACTTACGAAGCGGGAAAATATCTTTTCACTTATAACAGCGCGACGAAAGAATCTTCTTACGGGAAGTTAGAAGACGGCTTTGTCGACGCGTATGCCCTGCCCCGGCTTTACGGAAAGTTTAACGGCTGGGCGATCGACGGCGAAAATGCTTTCGTTTTCTTGGAAACGGAAGAAGAAGGAATCTATACTTTGACCGTCACGTTTGACGAAGGCGACACTTCCGACTTTACCGTTTGCGTCTCGCGCAAATGGTATGACGACGAGTGGGGCGAAAGATGGGGAGCGGGCGAGCAATATAAGTTTGACGGCGCGGCCGCAGGCATGGGCGACGCTACCGAGATCACTTACGAAGCCGGCACATATCTATTCACCTATAACGCCGCCACTAAAGTAACTACATATGAGAAAAAATAAGAAATTTGAACCATGAATATGTTAAGAAACAAGACGCGCGAACCGAATTTCGCCAATTTGGTATCGGTTCTGAAAAAAGAAACGCCGCCGCGGCCGGTATTGTTTGAATTTATAATCGGCGAGGAAAAAACTAAATTGCTCGCCGGGGAGCATTACAATGCCGAAACCGAATTTTCGCGGGTGGTCTCCAATATTAAGGCTTTTGAGAACGGCGGTTATGATTTCGCCCCGATTATCGTGCGGGGGATGGAATTCCCCCGCCGGACGGGGGATCATCCCGCCGCCCAGACGAAATCGTTGAACGAGGAAGCTCTCATTACCGACAGGGAATCGTTTGACCGCTATGTCTGGCCCCGCGTCGAGAACGCCGACTTCTCGATAATCGCGCGGGCCGGAAAACACTTGCATCCCGGCGCGAAATTTATCGTTTTCAGCCATGACGGCATTTTGGAAAACGCCATCGGCGTCGTCGGCTTTGATAACCTTTGTTATTTGCTCTATGACGATCCGGAACTCGCGGAAGAGATTTTTAATAATATCGGCCGGATAATCTATGAATACTTTTTGAAATGTCTTGAATACGACGAAATCGGCGCGATCATTTGTAACGATGACTGGGGATTTCACTCGGCGACGATGCTATCCCCGGCGCACCTGCGCAAGTATGTTTTCCCTTGGTATAAAAAAATCGTTCGCGCGGCTCATGATTCCGGGCGCCCGGCTATCCTTCATTCATGCGGCTATTATCACGACATTATCGACGATATCATTTACGACATGAAATTCGACGGCCGCCATTCGTACGAAGATAAAATCGTCCCGGTGGAAAAAGCTTACGCCGAATTGCGCGGAAAGATCGCGGTCATCGGCGGCATCGATGTCGATTTTCTCTCCCGGGCGACGCCCGGGGAAGTGTATGATCGTTCGCGGAGATTGTTGGAAATGACGGCTGCGACGGGCGGGTTCGCTCTCGGCAGCGGTAACAGCATCCCCGATTTTATTCCCGATGAAAATTATCTGGCGATGCTACGCGCGGCTCTGGATATGGAATAATGATTTTGTAGTAACGCGAGGAGTGCAAAGAATATGAAAAATTGGATCTTAAGGCAAACGCGGGATAAAAGCAAGACGACGCCGATTCTCTTTTTTCCCGCCGCCCGTTTGCTGGGCATCACGATCAAGGAATTAGTCCATTCGGCGCCCCTTCAGGCGCAGGCAATGCGGGCGATCGCCGACCTTTACCCGACCAGCGCCGCCTTAAGCATGATGGATTTATCGGTCGAGGCCGAGGCGTTCGGTTCAGAAATCAGGTTTTTTGACGCCGACGTCCCGACGGTTATCGGCCGTTTGGTGAAGGACAGAAAAGACGCCGAGAAACTTGCGGTCCCGAACGTCGGCTTAAAGCGCGACGGGATTTACGTCGAGGGCGTCCGCCAAGCCGCCGGCGAAATTAAAGACCGCCCCGTTTTCGCGGGCGCGATCGGGCCTTTTTCCCTCGCCGGCAGGCTAATGGGAATGACCGAGGCGATGATTAACTGTTACGAAGACCCGGAGACGGTTCACCTTCTCCTGCGAAAGGCGTCCAGTTATATTGCCGCGTATATTCAAGCTTTTAAAGAAGCGGGCGCCGGCGGCGTCGTTATGGCGGAGCCGGCGGCGGGTCTTTTAAACCCGCAATTTTGCCGGGAGTTTTCGTCCGATTACATTAAGGAAATATTTGAAAAAGTTAGCGATAATGATTTTATAGTGGTTTATCATAATTGCGGCAATGTTATTCCCCTTCTTCCGGAAATTGTCGCCGTCGGGGCCGATGTCTACCATTTCGGCAACAGCATCGACATCCGCGACGCCCTGGCGGAGATTCCCGCCGATCGTCTCGTGATGGGAAATATTAACCCGACCCTTTTTAGCGGCGAAAGCGACGAGGAACTAATCAGAGTGACGACGGGTTTGCTTGATATGTGCGGCCGCCACCCGAATTTCGTTATATCCTCGGGTTGCGATATCCCGCCCGCCGCCGATTGGAATAGCATTAAACTGTATTTTAATCTCATTCGCGGCTATTATGGAGCGTAGCGTTGCATTTATGGACTTAAAAACGAATGACGGGGAGAAAGTTTTCTCCCCGTTTTTCCCCGAAAGGAGTTAAAATGGCGCTTATCGAAACATTCCCCGTAACTATAACGGCTCTCAAACGGAAAAGAACGATCCGCGTTTGCCTGCCTTCCGATTACGGGAAGGGAAATTTCCGCTATCCGGTTTTATATATGCACGACGGACATAATTTGTTTTCCGTCGCCGCGAGCGGCTACGGCAAGGTTTGGGACGCCCACCTGGCATGCGACGAGTTTGCCCGAAAGACGGGGAAAGGAATTATAATCGTCGGTATCGACGCCGATCCCCGGCATCGTTTTGACGAGTACAGCCCTTGGCGCGGAAAGGAAACAAATAAATTCCTGCCCGCTTTAAATATGGAGAAAGCCGGGGGCGAGGGCGATAAATACGCCGCTTGGCTGGCGACGGAGCTTTTGCCTTTGATCGAGGGGCGCTACCGCGCGGCCGGCGAGCGTTATATGGCGGGCTCGTCAATGGGGGCTTTTTTAAGCTTTTATTGCGGGTTCAAGTATCCCGGCCTATTCCGAAAAATCGGCTGCTTCTCGACCGCGTTTTGGTTCGCCAGGAAAGAGATGATGTCTTTTCTTAAAGAAAACTTCGATTCGCGGATCGGGGTATACCTTGACGTCGGAACCCGCGAGGGCGGGGAGGATGAGGCGATCAGCAAACGCTATTACGAGGACACGCTTGAAGTTTACCGGCTTCTTAAAGAGTTGGGTCTGCCGGGATTGACCCTGCGTGTCGCGGAAGGCGCGATTCATGACGAGGTAGCCTGGAAGAAGCGTTTCCCCGGTTTTTTGGAATGGTTGTTAAGTGATTCATAATACGTTTAGATTATTTTATTAATACCGGCAATAAAAAAAGAAGACTTTGTTAAGTCTCCTTTTTTTCTTTTACTCTTTTTTTCTTGATATAATTGCGCAAGACCACGATGCCGACCGCGACCGGGCCTAAGATAATAGCCGCCGGCAAAATTACCGCCAAACCGATTAGCAAATATTTTAAGAATATAACAACGGCAGTAAAACCGTTCCGGAAAGAGTTGGCGAGTCTTTTCCCGAAGGGCGCGTCGCCCGCTTTTTTTGACGCGCGAATCGTCAAGGTAACGGTGCTGTATTCAATCAAACTGTCATATCTGTTTAGATCGCCTTGCAATTCACCCAAAAGCAAATCAATTTCCGAGATCCGCTTGTTGATTAAAATCATATCGTTCATCGATGCGTCGGCGTACAATTCGTTAAGACGATCTTTTTCCGCAAGCAGAGAATTGATTTTATTTTCCGTGTCTTGGTACTGCAGCGAAATATCGGTCGCTTCCTTGCTAAGGTCTTTTACCTTCCCGTATAAAGGGACTCGATGAATTCGGCAAGGTATTCCGTTTTGATTCTGACGATTAGATATGATTGTTTTTCGGAATGATTTTCTTTGTCGAACCAGCCTTTGCCGCTAACGTAGACGCGAATATTTTTGACTGTCGCGTCCGGGTCGTCGGTTATGATTCGCGCCTCCGCCGTGTTGATGATCTTTCGCTCGGGTTCGTCTATCGTTAAACTCATCTCGTCGCCCGTATCGGTATCTTGTTCCCCCGAATCAAAATTCTCCGCTGCGCATCCGCAGAGGCAAACCATAATCAATATACAGGTTAAAACGCCAAAAATCTATTTTACCATTTACTACCTCCAGGCAATACCATTATATTATATTTGCAAAAAATGTAAATATTAGAGTTTAATATATTAACGCGATATTTTGAAATCGCCTGAGTTTCGCGGCTTTTGTGAATATGTTTTCATCGTTACCGGAATGATTATATTCCTTGAATAGCCGCAAAATTATGGTATAATAATTAATAGAAAAATAAAACGCCGAGGAGGTGCGAGATGTTAGTTAAAAACAAGGTTATCGCGGTAACGGGCGGCGGAAACGGCATCGGTCGGGAGATCGCGCTTTTGCTATTGGAAAAGGGCGCTAAAGTTGCGGCTATTGATATAAATAAAGATTATCTTGATCAAACGGCCGAGCTTGCCGGGGAAAAGAACGGCAACCTTTCCCTTCACGTTATCGATATCACGGACCGGGAAGCGGTCGAGGCTTTGCCGGAAGCAATCATCGCCAAACACGGCGCGGTCGACGGCGTGATAAATAACGCCGGCGTAATTCAGCCGTTCGTGAAGGTCGCCGATCTCGATTATAAAAAAATCGAGTTCGTGATGAACGTTAATTTTTACGGGACTATATACATGGTCAAGTCGTTTTTGCCGTATTTGTTGAAGCGGCCGGAAGCTCACATTGTCAACGTTTCCAGCATGGGCGGTTATTTGCCGGTGCCGGGACAATCGGTATACGGCGCGTCAAAAGCCGCGGTTAAGCTTTTGACCGAGGGATTGTACGCGGAATTGAAAGACACGAACGTGAAGGTAACGGTTGTCTTCCCGGGCGCCGTCGCCACCGATATTACCGCCAATTCCGGCGTGGAGTTTAAGGTCGCGGAAGAAGATGCGGGAAATAAGAAGAAAGCGTATAAAATGCTCACGCCGCGGGAGGCTGCCGAGATTATCGTCCGTGGGATGGAAAAGGATCGGTTCCGAGTGCTCGCGGGACAGGACGCGAAATTCACCGACTTTTTGTACCGATTGAACCCCAAAAAAGCCACAAACTTTATTCTGAAAAAAATGGGTTAGCATACGCCGGCTTATCGCCGGCTTTTTATATGGCGCCGCGGAGCGAAATGTGATAAATTAGTTGGCGAATTCTTCGATTCGTGGTATAATATATTAAAATATCAAGCAAATGTAAAGAGGGTAATAGTCATGAAAAACAAAGCAATAACGAGCCGCGACGTCGATTTCGCGCAATGGTACACGGATGTCGTGCGCATCGCTCGGCTCGCCGCCTACTCGAATGTCAAGGGCTGTATTATTATGGAGCCGAACGGGTACGCGATCTGGGAAGAAGTGCAAAACAAACTCGGCGGGATGCTGAAGGCGACCGGCCATCAAAACGTCGCGTTCCCGTTATTGATTCCGGAAAATTTATTGAACAAGGAAAAAGAACTGGTAAAGGGATTCGCTCCCGAGGTCGCTTGGGTCACGGTCGGCGGACAAAACGAATTAAAAGAGAAATTATGCATTCGCCCGACGAGCGAGACCTTGTTCAGCGATTATTTTAGCCAGGTGGTAAAAACGCATAAGGATTTACCCTTAAAATACAATCAATGGTGCAGCGTGATGCGTTGGGAAAAAGAGACGCGCCCCTTTTTGCGCAGTCGCGAGTTTTTCTGGCAGGAAGGGCATACCGTTCACGCCACCGCCGCGGAAGCGGAAAAAGAAACTTACGATATCCTCGATATCTATAAAGCATTTTTTGAGGATGTATTGGCGATCCCGGTTATTTTGGGGAGAAAAACCGAGTCGGAGAAATTTGCCGGCGCCGACTACACCTTGACGATTGAAGCCTTGATGTATAACGGCGTGTCGTTACAGTCGGCGACGAGCCATTACTTTGGCCAAAGGTTCTCCGAAGCCTATAATATCCGTTTTCTGAATATCAATCATGAAATGGAATACGCCTATCAGACTTCATGGGGGATGTCAAACAGGATTATCGGCGCGATTATTATGGTTCACGGCGACGATAACGGCTTGATTCTCCCGCCTCATATCGCCCCGACCAAGGCGGTTATCGTCGGCATCGGCGAGGACGAGGCCGTGGCGAAGGCGGCTGAAGAGATCGAGGCGCTTCTTAAGGCCGCGGGCATAACTTGTTATGTCGACCGCACGGAGAAATCCGCCGGATATAAGTTCGCTCAATCGGAAGTAAACGGCATCCCGATAAGAATCGAAATCGGCAACCGCGATTTGAACGCCAATAAAATAACTGTCGCCCGTCGCGACACGCGGGAAAAAATCGCCGTCGACAGAAATATCGATTTGCCGGCTTATTTGACGGATTTGCTAGGAGATATCCATAAAAACCTTTACGAGCGGGCTCGCGAGCGCATGCGTCGGCTGACTTTCGCGGCGCGGAATAAAGCCGAGGCGGAAGCGATAATGGCGAAACAGGCCGGGTTCGTTAAGGGCGACTGGTGCGGAAAGCGGGAATGCGAGGAAGAGATGAAAACAATCGGCGGCCTTAAATCGCGTTGCATTTTGGAAGGCGTCGCCCCGGAAACCGGGAAATGCGTCGCATGCGGCGAGGAGGCTCGCCACGCCGTCGTCTGGGGCATCCAGTACTAAATTTTTGCTTGCCATTTAATTTCTTTAGTGTTATAATCATTAACGGGAGATTGCGACATGGAATAACCTCTTTCAATCTAATCGCATAACGCGAATCGGGTTGCCGTCAACCTTATTTGCTTATGCCGAAACAAGAAAGAGCGAATTCTTCCGCATACTATATTTATTTGTTGCTTGCAAGTCACAAGACGTTCTTTCTTGTGACTTTTTTATTTGAAAGGAGGCGAATTCATGGCGCAAATAAAAGTTAGCGATTTATCTTTTAGTTATCCCGGAAGTTATATAGAAATCTTTAGAAATGTTTCGTTTCAGATCGATACCGATTGGAAGTTGGGTTTCGTCGGCCGTAACGGCCGGGGAAAAACGACGTTTCTGCATTTACTCGCGGGAAAATATCCATACACGGGAACAATTTATTCGCCGCTTGATTACGAGTATTTCCCTTATCCCGTGAAGGACGCGCGGAAAGACACGCTCCGAGTCGCGCTAGACATCGTCTCTAATCTCGAGGAATGGCAACTTACGCGCGAGCTAAACAAAATGGAAGTCGACCCGGAAACGTTAACGCGTCCCTTCTCGACTTTGAGCGAGGGGGAAAGAACGAAAGTATTGCTCGCGATCCTGTTTTTAAAGGATCATAGCTTCCTATTAATCGACGAGCCGACGAATCACCTGGATTTAAAATCAAGGCAAATCGTCGCCCGTTATCTTAACGGCAAAAAAGGTTTTATCCTCGTCTCTCACGATCGCCGGTTCCTCGACAGCTGCGTCGATCATATCCTGGCGATCAATAAAGCCGATATCGAAGTCCAAAAAGGGAATTTTTCCAGCTGGCAATATAACCGACAAACGCGGGATAATTACGAGTTGCAGGAAAACGCCCGTCTGCGTCGGGAAATTGGCCGCTTGCGCCGAGCCGCGAATCGCATGGGAAAATGGTCAGGTTTAAAGGAAAAAGAAAAAACAGGCTCAAAAGGAGATAAAGGCTATATCGGCCATAAAGCAGCAAAAATGATGAAGCGAGCGAAAACGGCGGAAACGCGCGCGCATAAGGCGATCGAGGAAAAAATGACGCTTTTGAAAAATATCGAAACAGCCGAAGCGTTAAAAATACGCCCTCTCGCCTATCATTCCCGGATACTCGTCGATTGCGACCGGCTGAAAATGTATTACGGTAAGAAGCGGGTCGGGCCGGAGATTTCTTTCGTCGTCGAGCAGGGCGACCGGATCGCCATTACCGGCAAAAACGGTTCCGGAAAAAGCACGCTTTTGAAAATGATCGTCGGCGCGCCGATTAAGAGCGAGGGTTATTTCCGGCGTGCGTCGAACTTGACGATATCTTACGTTCCCCAGTCGACGGACGATCTCGCGGGAAATTTAAGCGACTACGCCCGCGACTGCCGAATCGACGAGAGTTTATTTAAGGCGATTCTCGACAAACTCGACTTTTCCCGCGAACTTTTCTCGCAGGATATGAAAAATTTCAGCAGCGGTCAGAAGAAAAAAGTATTGATCGCCAGAAGCCTTTCCGAGGAAGCGCATCTTTACGTGTGGGACGAGCCCTTAAACTATATCGATATCTTTTCGCGCATTCAAATTGAAAATCTTCTTTCGGCTTCCGGCGCGACGGTCATATTCGTCGAGCACGACGCCGAATTCGTCGATAAAATCGCCACAAAAACAATTCATCTGCAATAATAGAGGAGGCGAATATGAAAAGAAAGTTTTATGAAGTCGTTACCGTCGCGGAAATGAAAGAAGCCGAGCGGCATACATGCGAGGTTCTCGGCATCTCCCCGGCGGCGCTAATGGAAAGAGCGGGAGCGAAGATATTTAATTTTCTTAACGATAAAAAACTCATCGCCCGCGACAAGCGCGCGTATGTTCTTTGCGGACCCGGGAATAACGGCGGCGACGGCTTGGTTTTAGCAAGATATATGGCGAAGAACGGTTACCGGGTTAAAGCGATTCTTTTCGCTGGGCCGGGTAAGATGACAAAAGAAGCGGAAGAGAAATATCATCGCCTTCGGGAAATAAGCGGCGAGAGCATCGTTTTTATCGACGAGGAAAACGCCGGGGAGATAATAGAAGAGATGCTCAAGGCGGGTTATATCGTCGACGCGTTGTTCGGCACCGGTTTTTCCCGCGCCGTCGAGGGTTTGTATTTGGAAATAATCGCCGCGGCGAACGCCTCCGCGGCGACCGTCTTCAGCGTCGATATTCCCTCGGGCGTTAACGGCGATAACGGTCTTGTGACGGGCGCGGCGGTTAAAGCCGACTATACTCTCGTTATCCAGTATTACAAGCCCGGCAATCTCCTTAACGATTCCTGCGATTATTGCGGGTTGCAGATTGTCCTGAGCATCGGCATTATCCGCCCCGAAACACAACGCTCGCGGCATTATCTCGCGCCGGTTCATATCGCCTCGATTATTAAGCCGCGCCGTAAGAATTCCCATAAATACGATCACGGCAAAGCCGTCGTTTTCGGCGGCAGCCGCCCGATGCCGGGGGCTCCGTTTTTAGCCGCGTTGGCTCTTTTAAAAAGCGGCGCCGGGATCGCCGTAATGGCGGTCAACCGCAAACACCGGCGATATATCACGCCCGTCAGACCGGAAATAATCGTCGAGGATTACCGGGGCGGAAACATCGGGAATGTCTTAACAAAAGCCTCGGCGGCGGCTTTCGGGCCGGGCTTGGGAAGGGGCGATAAGGCCAATTACCGGGTGATTAAGCGTCTGCTTTCGCTTTCGCTCCCGCTGGTAATCGACGCCGACGGGTTGTTTTATTTTAAACGATATTTGCATTTGGCGCGGGAAAACGTCGTTATCACGCCTCATTACGGGGAATTTGCCGGGCTATTCGACCTTTCCGTCGACGACGCGCTTTCGTCCCCTTTGGAAACGTTGGAGAAAATAACGCGCCTATACCCGGTTTGGGTCGTTCTTAAAGGCCCGACGACAATCATCGCGGGCGACGGGAAGACCTTCTTTTACCGCCGTCCCAATTCCGGGATGGCGACGGCCGGCAGCGGCGACGTCTTGACGGGAGTTATCGCCGGCTTTCTCGCCCAAGGCTACTCGGCGGAAGACGCCTGCAAACTGGGCGTTGTAATTCATTCCCTCGCCGGTTACGCGGCCAGAAAAATTCACGGCGAGCACGGGATGGTCGCGTCCGATATCATCGCCCGGATTCCCGGGGAAATTTTAAATCTCGTTTTAAGAACCGGCAAAAGGTAAAGCATATGCATTGCAAGCGAGTCGCCGGTATTATATAATTTACGGTGAATGGAGGAGATAATTTTGGAAATCATTTTGAATAACGGCGTCGCGATTCCGGCTATCGGCTTCGGCACTTGGCAGATTCCCGAGGGCGACGTCGCTTATCGGGCGACGTTAGCCGCATTGAAAGCGGGGTATCGCCATATTGATACCGCCCTCGCCTACGGGAACGAAAAAAGCGTCGGCAAAGCCCTTAAGGATTCCGGCATCCCGCGCGAAGAAATTTTCGTGACGACCAAACTCCCGGCTTACATTAAAGGCTACGGCGAAACGGAAGAAGCGTTCCGCCGCTCGCTTGAAAACCTAGGTTTGGATTACGTTGACCTTTACTTGATTCATGCCCCGAAACCGTGGGGCGAGCCCGGCGACGGGATGGAATACACGGAAAAGAATATCGAGTCGTGGCGGGCGATGGAGAAACTTTACCGCGAAGGGAAGACCCGGGCGATCGGCGTTTCGAACTTCGAGCCGAAACACTTGGAACCGCTTCTCGCGGCGACGGACATCGCGCCGATGGCGAACCAGATTAAAATTCATCCCGGGTTTGTGCCCGCGGAAACGATTAACTACTGTCGGGAAAAGCAAATAGCTCTCGAAGGATATTCGCCGCTCGCGACCGGTCGGCTTTTGGATAACGCGACGATAAAGGAAATTGCCGCCAAGTACGACCGCTCGGTCGCCCAAATCTGCATCCGCTGGAGCTACCAGCATAACTACTTGCCTTTGCCGAAATCGGTAAATGAAAAGCGAATCAAGGAAAATCTTAATATCTTTGATTTCGAACTTGAGCCGGAGGACATGGCGAGGCTCGACGCATTGCAAATATAGAGAAAATTAAAAGGGATTATAGACGTTTGGATGAAAACAGTCGATAATCCCCTTTTTAATAGACAAAATAACCTAAAATGTTGAAAAAAATTTCATTTCGGTATAAAATAATAAGTAACAAAAGCATAAGGGGTGAAGAAGATATGATTATCGTTTTTGTGATCGACAACTACGGCGCCCTTACCAACGGAACGACGATAACCGCCTACCGTTTTCGCGAAGAGTTGATCAAACGGGGGCATACGGTTCGCGTGGTCGGGGTTGGGATTTCCGGCGCTGATATGTATCCGGTCCGGGAAAGGCGGATACCTTTGGTCACTCGCGTCTCCCGCAAACAAAACACCTATTACGGCAAGCCGGAAATCGAGGTCTTGAAACGGGCGTTCGCCGGCGCGGATATGATTCACTTTTTCTACCCGTGGAAACTCTCGCGCGTCGGCAAGCGACTTGCGGACAGGATGGGGATCCCGTCGATCGCCGCCTTTCATTGCCAGCCGGAGAACGTCACTTACGGTATGGGACTCGGCCGCGCCGGAAGGCCGCTCGCCTATATCTTATACCGGAAATTTAAAAAATTCTACCGCAAATTTGATAATATTCATTGTCCCTCGCTTTTTATCGCCGACCAATTAAAAAAACACGGATACCGAAATAAAATGCACGTTATCTCCAACGGCGTTTCCCCGGAATTTAAAAAACGCGAGGTCGCGCGGAGCGACGATAGGATAAATATCTTAATGATCGGGCGCTACGCCCCGGAAAAACGGCAGGACTTGCTGATTAAGGCCGTCAAGGCGAGCAAACACGAAAGCAGGATCCGGCTTTATTTTGCCGGGGCGGGCCCGCGCGAGAAAAAACTGCGCCGGTTGGCCGAGGGGCTTGCCAACCCGCCCGTGTTCGGTTTTTATTCCGAGAAGGAATTAATCGAGGTTATCAATCGGATGGATTTATACGTTCACGCCTCCGACGTGGAAATCGAGGCGATCGCCTGCATGGAAGCGATCGCCTGCGGCCTCGTCCCGGTAATTTCCGACAGCAAAAAAAGCGCGACCCGGCAGTTCGCGGTCGACGAGAGGAGTTTGTTTAAGGCGGGGGACTACTTGGATCTTAGGGATAAGATTGACTACTGGCTTGATAACCCCGAGGAAAAGGAAAAAATAACAGCGGCTTATCGCGAGAAAATCAGTTATTACTCGATCGACTATTCGATCAAAAAGGCCGAGGAAATGTACCGGGAATCGACGCGCGATTCCCGCGACCGCGCGCATTTCAAGGAAATGAAAGAATACACGAGACAAATAAACCGCGGGTTGATTTTTCGGGGTCTATCGTTCGCGTTTTATTTCTTGATCGCTTTCCCGTTGTTATGGGCGTTTCAAAAGGTCGCTTTTGGTTTTCGGGTTAAAAACCGCAAATACCTGCGCCGGGCGCGGAAAAAGGGCGGCGCCGTCACCATATCCAACCACGTTCATATTCTCGACAGCGCGATGACGGGCGTCGCGAGTTTCCCGAAAAAACCGATCTTTACGAGCATTCCCGATAATTTTCAACTGAAATACGCCGGATATTTTGTTTCCCTGCTCGGGGCGGTGCCGATACCCCAAACGCAAACGGAAAACCGGCTCTTTTTCCATAAGCTATCCGGGGAATTAAGAAAGGGACGTTTCGTTCACTTTTACCCGGAAGGCGAGTTGATTAAAAACGATGACAAACTGCGCGGTTTCAAGCGCGGCGCGTTTAAACTCGCGGTCGAGGCCCAGGTCCCGATTTTGCCGATGGTAATTCGCTTTAAGCGCGGCCGGTGGCTGATAATAAGGCGGAAATACATTGAACTCGTCATCGGCGAGCCGATTTATCCCAACCGGGTATTATTGAAGCGCGAAGCGGTAAATACCCTTTACGAGAAAACCGTCGCCTCGATGCAAAAACTTATGACGGGATAACTCGGAAAACGATGTCAAACAGAAAAAAAGGTTCGCATTACCGAACCATTATGGGTGTGTTAAATAATACCTGTTACATTATTAGCGGTCTCCACTAATTTTGTAACAGGTTTTTTTCGACATAAAAAAGAGAGTCTCACTTGTGTTTGGTTATCCCCTCTCTTTTTTATTTGTTGACAGTGTCCAAATCAGTTAAAAACGCGTCGATCTCATTTGTTTTGGTTGCCCATGAAGTAACCAAACGGATAACGGCGCCGTCCTTGACTTCTTCCCAGATTTCAAACAAGTATTTCCGCGAAAGACTATCGACTATATGAGCGGGAAAAGCCACGAAAATCTGGTTTGTCTCAACGGGGTAGCGGAATTTGATCCCGCGGTTAAGAAGACCGTCGCGAAGTTTCATCGCGGCTTGGTTCGCTTTTTCCGCCAATCGGAAAAATAGACCGTCTTCAAAAAGCGCTTCGAACTGCATTCCGACAACAAACCCCTTTGCCAGCATAGCCCCGTTAAGTTTCATCGAATGACGGAAACCCGCTTTCAATTTATCATTGGTGATAACGACCGCCTCGCCAAGCATAGCCCCGTTTTTCGTTCCGCCGATGTAAAACGCGTCGGTAAGGAGAGCTATATCGGCGAGGGTCAGGTCGTTTTTAGCGGCGGTAAGAGCCGCGCCCAACCTGGCGCCGTCGAGAAAAAGAAACATACCGTTTTCCCGGCATAATTTTGCAATTTCTTCAAGTTCCGCTTTCGCGTATATCGTCCCGGTTTCGGTTGAATTTGAAATATAGACCATTTTGGGGACGACCATGTGCTCGTTATTGTGCGTTTCGAGGATCTTGATGATCTCCCCGGGCGTCGCCTTGCCATCCCTGCCCTCAATTTGGAGAATTTTATGACCGCTCGCCTCGACCGCCCCCGTCTCGTGGACATTGATATGACCGCTTTTGACGGCAATCACGGCTTCGAAGGGCTTTAAGGCGTGGGCGATTACGGTTTTGTTACAGGAAGTGCCGCCGGGCATGAAATGAATGTCGGCATCTTGTTTGATAAGTTTTTTGATAAGTCTCGCCGCCCGGAGCGAACGCTCGTCCAAGCCATAGCCCGGATACGACCGCGTTCCCGCCTCGATAAGCCGGGAGAGGACCTTGTCATGGGCGGTTTGACTGTAATCGTTAAGAAAGCTGATCATGTTATCATTCCCTCGCGTTTTGATAGGTTTATTATAACAAAAATCGCCCTTCTTGTGAATATAATTCATGAAGAATAGCGGGCGCGGTATAAATCGGCCGCTTTGGCGGGTTATTTGAGATTTTTCTTGAAATTCGGGGTCGAATATTGTATAATATATATATAAAATATGTGATTGGATAAAGTTATTATGGATAAGAATGAATTTACGGAACTGCTAAAAGGGTATCAGAAAAATTACGAGGGAATAAACTGCGACGAGGTTTATTTTCTCGCCAAAGAAGCGATGAAGTATATCGGCGACTCTGACCCCGCGATTCGCGACAATCTCGTTTATCCGTATATTGAGCATGTTATCAAGGAAGGGTTGCTCAAGCCGGAGGAGATTAAAGAATTAAGCGCGACGTGTTTGGAAAACATCACACTCAAAAGCCGGAAATTTGACGACGGAATTTTTTGTCGGACGTTTTCCATGCTTGTTATCGCTGCGATCGTCAATTATCATCGAAAGAACCCGATATTTTCATTGTCGGAACTGGAAGGGATGTTTAATCGCGTGATTGATTCTTATCAAAGTGATTTTGACGTCCGCGGTTACATAAACAAAAAAGGCTGGGCGCACGGCGCGGCGCACGGCGCGGACGCATTGATGCAGTTCGCCATGTTGCGCGAGGCTAATACCGAAATGCTCCTTAAAATCTTATGCGCCCTGCAAAAAAAGGCCGCCATCTCCTATTACGGTTATATTCATAACGAGGACGACCGGATGGCCCGGGCCGCGGTCGCCGTCATCAAACGGAAAATGATTAGCGACGGGAAGATTTTCAGCTGGCTGCAGCGTTTCCGGATCAAAAAAGAAAAAAGCTACAGTCATATTATCCGTAAAAACAATATCAGAGGCTTTTTAAGTTGCCTGTATTTCCGCCTTTACAACGAAAGCCGCTTTGAAAACTATAATCAGGAAATCGCAAAAATAATCATCTCGAACAACTAAACCCCGCGAGAGGTCATGATGGAATTATATTTGCAGAGTCGTTGGCGGCTCGAAGGAAAGTTTTTGCGGTATTACGGTCTTCGGAAAAAACCTTACCTTTTAGAAAACACGATTAAACTTAAGAAAAAGGAACGCGCGGCCCTTTCCGCGTTATTAAGCGGTTTGGCCCCTGACCTAAAGGCGCTCTCGCGCCTTATCGAGCGGGAAATCATCGTTCCGAAAGAGAAAATAAGAACCGTGCCTTCGTCTTTGGACCAGGCCCGGTTTTGTCATTCCTGCGTCGCCAATGATTTTATGATCCCGGGAATCGAGTTTGACGACGAGGGATTGTGCCCGATGTGCGCTTCCGCCGCGGAAACGGAAAAATTTCAAAGCGTGTTGCCGGTAAAAAGCGAGTTTCCCCGCTCCCGGAAAAGCCGCTTTGACGTCGCCGTATTCTATACCGGCGGTAAGGACTCGACTTACCTTTTGTATTACCTGGCGAAAGTCAAGGGATTAAGGGTTCTCGCTCTTACGTGGGAAATCCCGTTTATCTCTCCCTCGGCGGAAAAGAGCATCGCTTCGGCGAAACGCTGTTTTCCTAATGTCGAGTTCGTAAGCCGCCGCGTGAGCGACGATGATTTACGGAAGATTTACCGAAAGCTCTTTAAACTTAACGGGAACACCTGCGCCTGCCCGAGCCTGGCTTATGTTTTATTCTACCCGCTTTTGGTGGGCGAAAAAGTGCCGTATTTTGTTGCCGGGAACGAGCCCGCGCAGATGAAAAACCTTTATTACAATAACATGGCGCCGCCGATCGCTTATCGTTTTTCCGAGAATAAATTCTTGAATTTCTTGCTTAACTTGGGCCGCGCGCTCACGTTGCGGAAACCGTTCCGCCCGGGGCAGTTTCACGCTTTGGCGACGATGAGGCAACTCGCCTTTGGCGATTCCTTTTTCAAAAAAATCTCCGGATACAAAAACGTCTTTTTGTCCAACGTTATCGAATCGCTCCATGAAGTTCCGGCGATTGTCAAGCCCTTGAAGCGGGCCGTGCGCGTATCGTCCCTGACCGGAAATATCCCGGCTTTTGTTCACGTTGATTTTAATAAGATCAGTCCCGGCGGCGTTTATAAATGGGAAGAGGTAAAGAGTCTTTTAGTCGAAGAAGCGGGTTGGGCGCCGCCCGCCGCGACGGCAAAAGGACTGCACACCAGTTGTTCGATTGAAAAATGCAAGGAACACACGCAGTTTGTCCGGTTTTACCGGATGGAATCGCCGATGATTCCTTTTTCCGCAATCGAATTGGCGCTCGTCACTCGCGATAAAAACCTCACCAGAGAACAGGCGATAGCGGAGATTAAGCACCATCTTGGGTTTTCCCTGACTCCGCCCGTCGAGTGCGCTTTAATGGAAGCATATATGGATTTTCCGACTAAATAAAGGCGAAGCTCAATGTAAACTCAAACCGTTGAACTTTGCCTTTTTCTTTTATCTGTCTACAAGCATATAAAGTTAATCAATCTTAGTTGCTTTTTATTTGGTATAATAAGATTGATGGCGGTAATATCCGACGAGAACGGTTGAGTTGTTTGTTATCTCAGTTCTTATGACATTTGGTACCGATAAGTCTTTAACTGAAATCCACTAAGCATATATTGTGATTTATAGTTGTTAATTTCTTTAGATTTTTTTATACGTAGATCTTGATTTGGCGATTCCCGTCATATCGTCGGCGAAGGTATTTTTCCAATAGAGGCGCGATATTTGTCGACAACGCCTCTTCCGGGCAGATTGCGACGCATCCAAGACAGCGCAGGCAGCGACGGTTGGTTATCATTAAATCATCGGAAATCGCTCCACCCGGGCAGGACTGAACGCACAACCGACAGCGGGAGCATTTCTTAAAATCGATTTTTGGTTTCCCGACCGCGACTCGGTGCCTAAGGCTGGGGAAGAAGCCGGCTAGAGGATGCTTGGCTTGTCTTGGTATCGCCGCGGCCCGGAAATCGCCATTTTCGATTTTTTCCGCTACTTTGGCTAGCTCCGCTAAGTCGACGGAGTTTTTTTTCTCGCGCAGATAACAATGAGCGGCAGGCACTTCCGCGCCGCCGATAACGGTAAAACCTTGTTTTTTAAGAATTTCCGCCGCCCGGCTGAGCGCTTTGCCCGCCGCGACCCGGCCGTAGGTCACATTGATGACCGCGTAATCGCCCACTAACCCTTTAAGAAAGGGGACGAGTATCCCGGGTATATCCTCGGCGTAGACGGGAAAAGATAAAACAAGCAATCCGAGGTCTTTCCCGCGGGGAAAGTCGCGCCGCGCCCTATCTCCGGTAATGTCCAGGACGGTTGCCGTTTTGAAATACTTAAGGTAATAGTCGCTTACTTTTTTTGTTTCCCCGTTCGGGGAAAAATATATCAAATTTATCTTCATTGTCATCACCCGTCGAATTCATTATAAAGATTCGCTCGGCGTTTGTCAACGCGCGGATCAAATAAAAAGGCAAATATTCGTATACTTCTTTTTTTTCTTCATATAGTGTATTGAATATGCAAGGAGGACGCGAATGTTTGATATTGTGAAGGAGATTGAGTTTTGGACGCATATCATGCGGGATCACGCTTTATTTCAGCATACCGGGTTATCGCCGCGGGAGACGGAAACAATAAACAAAACCCAACATTTTTATAATCTTTTCGATCAACTGCATCAGAATATCAGCAAACTCCCGGCGGAAATCAATCCGGAAATCATTCCAAATCTATTGGCCGAAAACAAAACAGCGGTGGTGCAATTCACCCAATTTAAAAAAAAGCTATTGGAAAAACTAATGTCCTGTCGGATTGAGTTGGCGATGAGCCCTTCGTTTTTAAACCATATGATAAACGAGGCGATGGAGTATTATCGTTTTCTCTGCATAGCCGACGAAAGCCTGCGCTATAACAAAGTTTTAGAAAACATTCGGCTACATAAAGTATGGTTGCCCGATGCCTCGGGGCACGCTAAATACGTCGCCTCCCAGCTTGACGGTATCGAGGGGGTCTATTATAACGAGGCGGTTGATTTCATGCATAGATTTGACGAGGCGTTTAAAAAAGCAAACGAGATGTATTTAATGTATGAAAGAATCACCCGAAGAAACGGCGAATTGGAACATTTTAATACGGAAACGGAAATGTCGATGAATAATTTTATCGTCTTTCTCGAAACCGTCCGGCAGTTAAAGAAAGAATGCAAGTTGTTCACGACCGGGACGTTTTCTCCGCTAATTCTTGACCATATGATAAGGGAGGAAAAATATTACCTGACAAGAATCAAGTGTTTGACGGAAAAATAAAAAAAGCGATGATGCGAAGAGGCATCGCCGCTTTTTGTTCAATCGCGCTGATCTTTCTTATCTTTGGATTTTTTTCGGGTAACGTCTTTGTTTTGGTTGTTTCGGTATTCGTACTCGCCGTTTTCCATGTTTTTGTTGATGTCGATGTTGACTTTTTTCCGGTGCCGCGCCTCAATCCTGATCAGGTCTTTCCGGCGGTAACAGATAAATTTTTTGTTATCGACCGTGATTTCGATTTCAAAACGGCGGATGTTTTTCTTCATCCGCAAGATCGCTTCCCTTTCCTCGGCGTTCTCGCGAACTCTAATATGATAAACGTTCTTCGCTTCCGAAATGTTTTGCCGGATCGTAACGCCGTTATCATCGTCGCGACTGGCGGCGAGGGTAATGCTGGTTTTCTTATTTTTCGTCTTTTTTTCGGCGGTAAACGAGTATTGCTTGCCGGCGCGGACGATTATTCCGGAAGCATTCCAATCATCGCCAGCCTCGGTCAGGTTATAATACATTTCATATTCCGCGAAGTCGGAAAACGCCGTTTTTAAGACGATTCTTTCTTGGAACTCGTAATTGGCGAACGCGGAATTGTTAAGCGGCTCGATCGCGAGCTTATCGGGCAAAGTTAAAGCGCCTTCGATTAAATATATGTATTTGTGGATATAATCGATATCCTCCGCGATTTCCGGCTTCCGCTCGGCCGCGAGCGGGAAAGAGAGATTACCAAAATCCGTTTCGTCGGGCATTATCGCCGCGGCTGAAAAAGCTTCGAACGCGAAAACTTCCTTTTCATTTTCCGGGTAATATTCAACCATGGGAGCGGCTATATGAAAAAAGACGCCGATCGCGATAAAAAGGGCTATCGCGGCGAAAAGAGCGATTAACGCCGGGCGCGGCCAGGGGCGCGTCCCCGTTTCCCTCTCAATCGCGTTGGTTTTGAGCACCGCCTCGCGAACGTCGGGAACGGAGAGCGCAGCGAATTCTTCCTTTAACGCGTTTAAGATATTTTCTTTTTTCTTATTATTCATATTCCTCACCCGCCTTTTCCCGCAGTTTTTTGATCGTCCGGTTATATTGCCATAGGACGGTGCCGAGCGGCCGTTTTAATACTTTCGCGATTTCCCGGTGCGTTAACCCATTAATAACATGGAGAACGACAAGCTCCCTTTCTTTCGGTTTTAACACCCGGTTCATCAAGTCAATAAGGGGCGTGTCCCTGTTTTCTTCCGTCAATACCGCGAACTCTTTTGCTTTCGGGTCGATAACGATTTCGCGCTTTCGGCGGTTATAAACGTTGATTGCCGTGTTGCGGGTAATCGTGAGGATCCACGCGAGCGGGTTGGTTCCGGGTTTGTACGCGGCCGCGCTTTTAAGGATTTTAAGGTATGAGTCCTGCATTACGTCCTCGGCCAAGCTCTCATCCCTCACGATTGCCAGCGCGATATAGAAAACGTGACGGCTCGTAAGTTCGTAAAAGCTGTCAAAGCGGGAATGGTCGTTCTTTTTTAGTTCTTTAATTATATCTTCCAATTTTTTTCGCATATAATTCCCCCGGGATAATATAATTATAGCATAAAAAAGGCGCTTATACGAAACAAAACGGGGGCGGTTTTATTTGACATTTCGCTTATCCGTGGTATAATATTCTATAATTTTCCAATGATAATGCTTGGCATATCCCGTTTCTCGGGGAAATCCACGTTATCGCTTCCGTCAATTAATAAACAAAATTGACCGTTATTTTATTGGACTTTTTAATGCCGCGGTGGTATAATATCTAATAATTTGTGAGGAGTGAATAGGAATGGATGCAAATCAACCGAAAACCGGCGTTGTTTTCGATCTGGACGGCACCTTGCTTAATACTTTGCAGGACCTGGCCGACAGCGTCAACGCGACCCTGCGTCAATACGGTCACGCGCCGCGCGACTTAAAGGAAATTAAGAGTTTTGTCGGCGGCGGAATCAAAAAACTGATGCAGAGGGTTTTGCCGGAAGATATTTCCCCGGACGATTTCAAAGAACGCTTTGAATATTTTTGCGGGCATTATCGCCGCAACATAAAAAATAAAACGCGCCCCTATCCCGGCGTTTTGAGAGCGCTTAGAGAACTGAAGAAAGCCGGGGCGGCGCTTGCCATCGTTTCAAACAAGTTTCAAGAAGGCGTCGACGCGTTGCGGGACCATTTTTTTAGCAATATTATCGATGTCGCGATCGGCAACCAGGAAGGAATAATGCCGAAACCGGCTCCGGACAGTTTATACCTTGCCATTCATAAACTGGGGCTTGACGCCAACAAGGACCGGATCTTCTATGTCGGAGACTCGGAAATCGATATTCTCACATCCCGCGCCGCCGGCATACCCTTGATCGCCGTATCCTGGGGATTCAGGACGGAAAGCGAACTGCTCGCCTTGAACCCGGAATACATGGCGGCCAAGCCGGAAGACATCGTCAAAATCGTCAGGGAGGACTGAATCCGCGAATAGCGGATTTTTTTTTACGCGTTTAAAATCGACAATTTTCGGAAAAAAACTAAATATTTCTTTAAAATGGCCTTTTCATGTGTTATAATGTATACGGTTAGTCCAGTTTTCAGAAAGGAAGAATAACCAATGAAGTAATTTTTTCTCGAAAATATATATATGTGGGTAAGTGTTTAATATTGTGATTATGATATCCTAGCGGCTAATAGTAATGGGACGGCTAAATTGCAAGAACACAGGGAGAAGTACCGAATGAAGAACTATATTTATCGCAATCTTTTTACCAAAGGAGATATCGGCTACGCTTATTATAAAGTTCTTTATGACAAAGAGGGGATGGCTAACGACTTTAAATGCCTCGAGGCTAACGACGTCTATCATCAATTTGTCGCCGCGTCCGCGGGGCAAATAATCGGGAAAACATTATCCGAGAGCGGCGCTGAGACCGCGAGTTTAATTGAGCGATTTAAATCAATCGCGTCCGCCGGCGGCGGCGAGGATTTTCATTTCTTATGCGAGGCGAGCGGTCGCCGTTACCGAGTAACTGCGATAACCCCCAGGGTTGGGTATCTCGCCGCTTTGTTTGTCGGTCAATCCGCGCCCGGCGGGGAATTGTCCGATTTTGAAGAACAAATGAAAGTTATTCTCGAAGCTACCACCGAAGGAATATATGTTGTCGATACAAACGGTTATTGCGTCTTATGCAATAGCAGTTGCCTGCGGCTTTTGGGCTATTCGCGTCCCGAGGAGCTTATCGGCAAGGATATGAACAAAATCATGCATCATCATCATTTCGGCCAACCCACCGATTTTGTCAATGACATTATCGATCGCCTTTTTTCCAACAAGGCCAAGCATGCCGAGCACGAGGTTTTTTTGCGTAAGGACGGGACGTATTTTTACGCCGAGTATAATTCCTATCCTTACTTTCATGACGGCAAGGTAAAAGGCGCCGTTATTACCTTTTCCGACATCACCGGCCGAATGACGGTCGAGCACGAGCTTAAGGAAAGCGAGCGAAGCAAAACCGTCCTGCTCGAAAACCTTCCCGGAATGGCTTACCGATGCAAGTTCGACCCGGACTGGACGATGGAATTCGTCTCGCAGGGATGTTACGAGTTGACCGGCTACCGGCCGGAGAGCATCCTTAACAACCGGGAAGTCTCGTACGGCGAGATAATTAAAGCGGAATTCCGAAAGCCGATTTGGGAGAAGCGGAACAGCATAATCGGCACCACCGAAAAATTCCGCGAGGAATATATTATCGTCACGGCCACCGGCGATGAAAAATGGGTCTTGGAACAGGGCCAGCTAGTCTACGACGCCGACGGCGAGGTCGTCGCCGTCGAGGGGTTGATTATCGACATCACCGATCAAAAGAATAAGCAAAAGGAAATCGAATACTTAAGTTATCACGACCACTTGACGGGCCTTTATAATCGGATATATTTCGATCAAATTCGGAAGAAATTTGATTCCCCCGAGTACCTGCCGCTATCGCTTATTGTCGGCGATATCAACGGTTTGAAATTATTAAACGACGCCCTGGGGCATCAGGAAGGCGACGCCCTGATCATCAGGACCGCGAACGTGCTTAAAAGTTGTTGTCAAAAAGATCATGTTTTGGCCCGAACCGGCGGCGACGAGTTCAGCATTCTTATGCCGAAAACCGATAGCTACCGCGCCAACGCGATGCTTAAGCGGATTAGGCGAGCGTGCGATGAATATAACAAACAAATCCGCAACGAAGTGTTTCATATTAATCTCGCGATCGGTTTTGCGACGAAGACGCAACCGAACGAGCCCTACAGCAAGATAAGGAAAATCGCGGAAGACTATATGTATAAACGGAAACTCCTGGAACGCAAGAGTTCCCACAGCGCGATTATTTCCTCGATCAAGTCAACCGTTTACGCCCGCAGCCAGGAAACGGAGGAACACGCCGAGCGGATGCAGCATCTCTCCCGCCTCGTGGGGTTGCGGTTGGGACTTTCGGAAGTCGAGCTTGACGAACTTTCGTTACTCGCCGCCCTGCACGATATCGGCAAGGTCGGCATCGACGACAATATCTTAAAGAAACCGGGGCAACTGACGGCGGAGGAATGGATCGAGATGAAGAAGCACCCGGAAATCGGCTACCGGATCGCCATGGCCTCGCCGGAATTAATGTCAATCGCCAATTATATTCTCTGTCATCACGAGCGTTGGGACGGGAAAGGCTATCCCCAGGGTCTAAAAGGCAAACAGATACCACTGTTCTCGCGCATCATTTCCATTATCGACGCTTATGACGCGATGACCGAGGACAGGCCGTACAGGTCAGCTTTGACCCACGACGAAGCGCTCGAGGAGATTAAGATTAACGCCGGGACCCAATTTGACCCAGAAGCTGCCCGGATTTTTATCGAAGTTATGAACAATGAATTTGGTAAAAAAAAATAAAACCTCACTCTTGGTGGTGAGGTTTTTTTCTCTATATGGTGCTCCTACCTAGAATCGAACTAGGATCTAAGCATTACCATTGCTTTGTTTTGCCATTAAACTATAGGAGCATTCGCAGCATATAATATTATAACAGATTTAGAACAAAAAATAAAGTCTTTTTTTATTTTTTCATTATAAAGATATAAAACCCGACACCTTGCCAGTAAAAATAATTAAATTTTGTTTAAAAACGGTCATTCTGTTGATAAACTCCTTTTTTAACGTTGCTTAAAAAAGGAGTTTTTAGATTCTTACTATGCGAAAAGGGAAATTATGAAGTAAATTGTCAAAAATATAAAAAAAGAGCGTTGACGAGAACAACGCTCTTGAGATTCGTAATTTATTCCGATTCCGGATTATACGGCGGGTACTCGGGCGAGGCGTATCCGTCGATCGTGTGATAGTCGAGCGGATAACTGCGGCGCGCGACCATATTGCTCGTGTTGCCTTCGATCGTGTAGACTGTCTCGCCGTCGCATCCGGTGACGATTCCGGTATGGCCGGCGCCGTCGCGCAGGAAGAAGATGAGGTCGCCGGCTTTCGGGATATAGTCCTCCCTCAGATAATATATTTTTTTGCTTAAGAAGTTTTGTTTGCCGGACTCAACGTTGGCGTAAAGCGGGACGATTGTCGAGCTAATGCCGGCTTCGTTAATGCACCAGCTTACGAACATCGCGCACCAGTGAAGATTAGTGTAATGGTGACCTTGATAGGTTCCGTACCAAAAACCGTATTTGGTGTAACCGTTGCTCGCCTCGCGGTATCCCAGCTCTTTTTCCGCCGCGGCGATTAGGCGCGCCACGTAGTCGACATTCGGCCGGCCTTCCACCTCAACAAACAAATGCCCGTAGACTGCCCGGTCCGCTTTCGAGTACAAATACACTTCCGCGATCCCCGGCGCGCAGCCCATTAGGTTTCCGTTTTCGCCGATGCGGGCGACTGAGTTGTTAATGACTTTCCAGTAATAGTCGTCCATGTCGAATCCCGCGAAATCGGCGCGGATTTGCAGTTCTTCGCCGGCTTTGAGCGTCGCCGCGTCGCCTTCCGTTCGCAGGAGGATCGCCGGTTTGCCGTTATCGCGGTAGAATTCATCCTCAACGACGATTAAATCAAAACTTCCCGTAATTTCCGGATCAACCCTTAAGGCCGCGGTAATCGTCGTCGCGCCGGGTTTAAGCGCCTTAACCGTCAGGCCGTCCTCGATGACGGCGACTTCCTCGTCGGAAACTTCCCAATCAAAGCATTCGTACGGGGCGCCGACCGGCACCGAATTGGTAAACAAAAGCTTTGCCGTTTGCCCGACCTTCATTATCGGATATGACGTACTGATCGTCGGTTTCGCAATCCAATCGCGAAGCACAAATACCCGTATCGAGACGTTTTTCTCCGGTTTTTCCCTGGAGCGAACGATAACGTCCGTCGCGCCGACCGCCAGGGGGAGGATATTGAGGGAATACAGCTCAATAATCTCGGGGTTTTCAATAACAAATTCAAGTTCTTCCGTTTCATAACCCGCGATTTCAATCGGCAGTTCGGCCGTCTCGTCAAGGTAAACAAAGATTTCTTCCTGAAAACAGACTAGCGTCCGTTCGTCGGTGTCATTGTTACAACCAATAAAAATCAACAAAAACAAAATAATAACTATTATAAATTGTTTCTTCATATCTCATTCTTCTCCATAATAATTATACAATATTTTCATCTCTCTTTCAATCAAAAAGGGACTGTAAATATTCCCAAAACCGCTTTTGGGTCCGTTAGTTTTCCCGGAAAAAGCTTTCGTTAACGACCGGATGATTAAAAAGCGGCTTTTCCGGTTGTTCCGCGGTATGTTTTTTATATGCCGATTTTCACTTGATACTTAACGCGAAGTAGTGTATAATCTTAGTAAGTACTAATAACAAGAAATCTACTCAAGATTGTTTAAAGGAGGCGACATTATGGGTAGAGCGTACGAAGTGCGCAAAGCGGCGATGGCGAAAACCGCCGCCCGCAAAGGAAAAGAATACGCCCGTTTCGGGGCGATTATTTACAAGGCGGCGAAGTCAGGCATACCCGACCCGGAATTAAACCAAGCCCTGAAAAAAGAAATCGAGCGGGCGAAAAAAGCCGATATTCCGGCCGATATTATTAAAAGGGCGATCGAGAAAGCGAAAGGCGGCGCCACCGAGGATTATCACACTGTCAATTTCGAAGGATTCGGTCCCGGCAACTCGATGATCATCGTCGAGTGCCTAACCGATAATATGAATAGAACGAACACTGAGGTGCGCACGGCGATTACCAGAAACGGCGGTAAACTTGGAGTTTCCGGCAGCGTCACGCATATGTTTTTGAACCGGGCCCTCTTTAGTTTCGAGGGAATTACCGACGAGGAAGCGTTGGAAATTATGGTCGAGGCCGATTGCGACGTCGCCGATATCGAGTATGACGACGGCATGGTCAGTATTTACGCCCCGAGCGAGGAGTACGGGAAAATCCGCGACGCTTTGACCGACCGTTTGCCGGAAATTGAATTTTTGGAGGACGGGATTGTCTGGATTCCCCAAATGCCGGTGAAGATCGAGGACGAGGAGGAACTCCGGGCTTTTCGGAAAATGATTAATGCGATCGAGGAGCTTGACGACGTGCAGAAAGTTTTTCATAATATCGAAGGAATCGAGTTGGAAGAATAAAATCAACCGGCCGGCTAATAACCGGCCGGTTTTTAATTGAAAATGTTTACTTCCGGCAAAAACATAAGAAAACATTGTATGAATTTGCCATCTATGATATACTAGCATAAAATAAACGCTAGGAGGGGCATATGGATCAAGTTTATAATTTTTCCGCCGGACCGGCGGCGCTTCCAAAAGAAGTTTTGACCGAGGCGCGGGAGGAACTTCTTAATTACCGGGGAATCGGTTTTTCGGTAATGGAAATGAGCCATCGTTCCGCCGATTTCGCCGCCATCATCAATGAGGCGGAAGAAGATTTGCGCGTTTTGCTCGGCGTCCCGGACAATTATAAAATTCTTTTCCTTCAGGGGGGCGCGTCGCTGCAGTTTGCGATGGTTCCGCTTAATTTAATGAAGAAACACCGGCGCGCCGATTTCATCCATACCGGTTATTGGACAAAAAAGGCTTATCTCGAAGCGCAAAAATTCGGGGAAGCGGAGATAATCGCTTCTTCGGAAGATAAGGGGTTTACTTACATTCCCGACATTACCCGGATAGCCGTTAACGCGGATACGGATTATGTGTATATTTGCGCGAATAACACGATTTACGGGACGAGGTTCACGGCGTTTCCCGACGTCAAGAACAAACCGCTCGTTGCCGATATGTCGTCCTGCCTGCTCTCGGAAGAACTCGACGTAAGCCGCTTCGGGTTGATTTTCGCCGGAGCGCAAAAGAATATCGGGCCGGCGGGCGTTACCGTGGTGATTATCCGCGAGGATTTGATTGACGATAACGCGTTGGAAGGTGCGCCGACGATGCTTCGTTATAAAACCTTTAGCGAGAGCAACTCTTTATACAACACGCCGCCTACTTACGCGATATATATTTGCGGGAAGGTGTTCAAGTGGTTGCTCCGGGAAGGCGGCCTGAAAAGAAGAGGCGAGATAAACCGCGCCAAGGCGCGAATAATCTATGATTACCTGGACGAAAGCCGGCTCTTCAAAGGCTTTGTCAGCCGGAAAGATCGTTCCCTGATGAACGTTACCTTCGGCACCGGAAACAAAGATCTTGACGAGAAGTTCGTTCTCGAGGCGAAAAAACGCGGGCTTACGAACCTCAAAGGACACCGCAGCGTCGGCGGCATGCGCGCGAGCATTTATAACGCGATGCCGATTGAGGGTGTCAAGAGATTGGTAGATTTTATGCGCGAGTTTGAGAGGGATAATTATGTTTAAAATCAAGTGCCTGAACGCGATTAATAAAAACGGCCTTTCGGCGCTGAACGGCAAATTCCGGCTGACGGATGAGATTGACGCGGCCGACGGGATTCTCCTTAGGAGTTATGACTTGCGCGGCTTAATTTTCTCGCCCAACTTGAAAGCGATCGCCCGCGCCGGCGTCGGCGTGAACAATATCCCGGTGGAAAGATGCACCGAGGCGGGAATTCCGGTTTTCAACACGCCGGGAGCCAACGCCAACGGCGTCAAGGAACTGGTGATCGCCGGTCTTTTGCTTGCCTCGCGCGACATTATCGGCGGGATTCGTTTTGTTAAGGAAAATCTTCATCGCGAGGATTTGGCGACGCTAGTCGAGAAAGAAAAATCCCGTTTCGCAGGATGCGAGATTCAAGGCAAAAAACTGGGCGTTATCGGATTGGGGTCGATCGGCGTCCTGGTGGCGAACGCCGGGTGGAACATGAATATGGAGGTTTACGGTTACGACCCCTTCATCTCCGTCGATCACGCCTGGCGGCTTTCGCGTCATATTATCAACGTTAACTCGCTTGCCGATATTCTCGCCGGTTGCGATTACATAAGTCTTCACGTTCCCCTAAGCAAAGAAACGGAGCGGATGATTGGCAGGGACGCTTTCCAAAAGATGAAAGACGGCGTCGTATTATTAAATTTTGCCCGCGACGCTTTAGTCGATAACGACGCTTTGGAAGAGGCTTTGAGATCCGGTAAAGTCAAAAAATACGTTACCGATTTTCCCAATTACCAAATCGCCAATTTGGATAATGTCATCGCCATCCCCCATTTGGGGGCCTCAACCTTCGAGTCGGAGGATAACTGCGCGCGGATGGCGGTTAGGGAACTGGCCGATTATTTGGAACACGGGAATGTCGTCAATTCCGTGAATTTCCCGGAATGCGAAGCCGGCGCGTGCCGTACCGCCGGCAGGATTACTCTATATCATAAGAATATCCCAAATATGATTAACCAGTTCACCCGGATCTTTTTCGAGCGGAACATCAATATCGCCAATATGTATAACCGCAGCAGGGGCGAGTATGCTTATTCGCTATTCGATCTTGATTCGCCCACCGATGCCGGGTTGGAAAAAGCGCTTTTTTCCATCCCGGACGTGATAAGGGCGCGGATAATTAAATAACGCCGTTTGCGATCAAACTGCCTTTAGGGATATTCCCGAAGGCAGTTTTTGTAATCAAAACAAAAACGAGCGCTTAATTTTAACGCTCGCGTTTTAACAAATTATAATTGAAGGCTCCGGCGCGTTAGCGGCGCCGTTTTTTCTTCCGCAATTCGCAATCTTCGTCTTGAAACCAAGACAACGCGCCCCAGGCTCGCGCGAAGAGATTGGGCTGGTTTTCCTTGTCCTCGGCGAAGCCGACGTTCATTTTCCGGTAATGACTATATAAATTTTTCAGGCGCTCGATAAAGTCGTCGTAGGATTTGTTTTCTTTTTCCGTCCAGGCGATTTCCGCTACCGCCGCTAAGCGGGGGAAGATTTGAAAATCAATTTTTGACCGGTCGGGAACCCACTCGGTCCAAAGCGGCGCCTCGATTCCCAAAACATTGGCTGTATTCTTGATTTTTTTGCCGAGCGGTTCGAACTGATAAGTCTTTTTCAGGGGCGTTAACGCGTACGGCAAGTCAAGGTAAAGATAGAAATAATCGGAAAGAACGGCCCTTCGGCCGCGGTTTATCTCTTTCACCGTTTTTTTCCGGGTAAAGTATTTCCAATGCTGGACTACGGCGCCGGGCGAGGTTTTCTCGGAGATGCCGTCGTTCCAGAAAATCGGCGTTTTATTATGCGCTCTGAGGAACTCCGCGAAATAATTAAGGAAATGGGTCGCGAGTTCCTTTTCGTTTTTCAAATGAAAATCCTTTATCGCCTTTTGGCAGCGCGGGCACTTTTTCCAATGCTTTTTCGGGACTTCGTCGCCGCCGAGATGAAAATACGGACCGTCGAAAATATCAATCAATTCCAATATGACTCGAGAAAGCATTTGATAGACTTCCTTGTTGCCTGGGCACAGGGTAATATCGCTGATGCCGAAGTCGCTTAGCACGTCGATTTCTTTGTTCAGGCACGAGGCGTCGGGATAGGCGGCGATGAACGCGTTCATGTGTCCCGGCATGTCGATTTCCGGGATAATCTCAATGTGTCGCGATCGGGCGTAGGCGACGATTTCCTTTAAATCGGCTTTCGTGTAATAGCCTTGGTGCGGCCCGGCATATCCCTTTAAACGGCGGCTGTATGTCGCTTTTCTCTTACCGCCGATTTCCGTCAGGCGGGGGTAGGCCTCGCTTTCGATTCGCCATCCCTGGTCGTCGGTTAAATGCAGGTGAAAAACGTTGAACTTATGAAAAGCGATCAAATCAATCAGGCGAAATATTTCTTCCTTAGGGAAGAAATGCCGGGCGACATCGAGCATGAAGCCGCGATAAGAAAACCGGGGCCTGTCGTCGATTATACAGCAGTCGATAAAAAGCCTGCCGTCTTTTACCGTCGCGAGCTGCTTGAGCGTCTGCAAGCCGTAAAAAGCCCCGCGGTTGGTTCGCGCCGACAGGTGAACGCTGTTTCGGTCGACGAAAAGCTGGTATTGTTCCTCCTCGAGCGAAAAGTCGAGCGTTAGGTTAATCGAGGAATAATTGGAACGTTTCGGTCTTGAGCCGATTGACTCGGCCAAGAAATCGCAAAGCAAATCCGCCGTCGCTTTCAGCTCCCCCGAAAAATTAATCGTCGTGTCCTTGTGGACATGGAAGCTTCCCGGTAAACTTTGAAATACATTAGGCAGGGGGATTACGTTCATGGCTCACCTCTATACACAATCATATTATAACAAAAGAAACCGGCGTTGTAAACGGATATCTCGCAATCGTTGTTTTATGCGAATTTACCGCCGGGAAAGAAGATTTTACTTTCCCTTCTTTGCTTTACAATTTCTTGTTAAAATTATATAATTATTATGAGGAAGAATATAAAGGTGAAGATATGAAAAAAATAGCAAAAGGCTTCGACCGTTATTTTAAGATTTCCGAAAGGAACACGACATTCGCCCGGGAGATAATCGCCGGCTTAATCGTGTTCCTGGCGATGATTTATATTTTGCCGGTAAACGCGAATATTTTAGGTTCGGCCGGTTTTCCGGGAACGAGCGTATTTATCGCCACCGCTTTGGTAAGCGGGATTACCACGCTCATTATGGGCGTGTACGGGCGCTACCCGATCGCTTTATCGGTCGGGATGGGAATGAACGCCTTTTTGGCTTTCACCGTCTGCGATAAATTAGGTTATTCCTGGGAGGAGGGGCTGGCGCTCGTTATCGTCGCCGGCGTTCTTTTCCTGCTATTGTCTTTGACGGGTTTGCGCGAGAAAATCATTATCGCTTTTCCCCGCGACTTGCAATTGGCGATTACCGCCGGTTTGGGCTTTTTTATCGCTTTTATCGGCTTGAAGATGGGCGGGATCATCGTTGCTGACAGCGGGACGCTTGTCAGCCTGGGAAGGCTAAGCGAGCCCCTTGTTCTTCTTGCCCTGTTCGGGATTCTCGCCGCTTTCGCTCTCGGCGCCCTGCCGGGAAAATTGAAAAGATTCGCGATTATTATCGCCATGGGTTTAACCGCCGCTTTGGGTCTCGTCCTTAATTATTTCGAAGTGGAGAACATGCCCCGGTTCGCGAGCGCGGAAGGCGCGTCTTTGGGCGCCGTTTTCGGCAAGGGTTTCGAACATATCCCTCGCGTTCTGCTTCGTCCCGAATCATACGCCCTGATTTTTTCCCTGATTTTTGTCAATCTTTTTGACACGACGGCGACTTTGCTCGCCGTGGGCAATAAAGCGGGCCTTCTCGACGAACGCGGCAAGCTCGTCTCCGCCCGGAAGGCGGTATGCGCCGACGCTTTCGGCGCCGTTTTGGGCGGCGTCTTCGGCTCGTCGACGGTCACTTCCTACGCCGAGTCGACGATCGGAATCGAGGCCGGCGCGCGAACGGGACTTTCCGCCGCGACCGCGGGCGTCTTGTTTTTGCTTTCGGTGTTTCTCTACCCGCTCTTTTCCGTCTTTTCGGCGATTAACGTCGGGGAAAATTTCTACACGCCGGTGACTTCGCTGGCTTTGGTCGCGGTCGGCGCGGCGCTTTTTTCCAATCTCAAGGATATCGATTGGAGCGATAAGACGGTGACTTTTTCCGCTTTCGCGATGATTCTTTTTATGGTCCTGACGTATTCCCTTTCCGATGGCATCGGCTTCGGGATTATCGTGTATGTCTTGATGAAAGTTTTTTCCGGCAAAAAAGCCGACGTCAGTTTTATCTTGTATCTTATCGCCGCGTTTTTCCTTGCGAATTTCGCGATTGCGGAAATAATAAAAGCGTAAAGGCGGGATTGAGATGTCCTTTGCATCCGATTTTTACAAACATTGCCGGGAAAGCCGTCTTGCGGGCGCCCAGGTTTCCGTTTTTTCCGGCGCCGATTACCAACTTGACTTGGCTTACGGGATGGCGTCGCTTGAGGACGGGAAAAGCGTGACGCTTTCGACGATCTTTCGAATCGCTTCGATCTCAAAAATCGTCGTTGCGGTAGCGGTCCTGCAATTGGTCGAGAAAAGACTTGTTTCGCTTGATGATGATATCGGCGACATTTTGGGCTTTAAGATCAGGAATCCCCGTTATCCCGACGATAAAATCACCATCAAAATGCTTATGACGCAAACGTCAAGCATTACCGACGGTCCCGACGAAGGCCGCGCCGGCTATAACAATGTCAACGGGACGTCGCTTCCCGTGACCTTGAGGGAACTTCTCGCGCCCAATCCCGGCGAGTATTATACCGAGGCCACCTGGTCGCCGAACCGGCCGGGGGAGAAGTTTATCTATTCGAATTTTGGTTGCGGGATCTTGGCCTGCGTCGTTGAGAAAGCGACGGGCGAGTATTTTACCGATTACGTCAAGCGAAACGTTTTGGACCCGCTCGGCGTTGACGCCTCGTTTCGCGCCGACGAGATAATTAATAAGGAAGCCATCGCCGATTTGTATTATGCGGATAACGCGGGGCGCTTGCGCCGCTCCCGTTCCGGCGCGAGTTTTGTTGAGTCCGTTTATCCCCGTTTTCCCTTGGGGGAAAACTACCGGGGTCCGGCCGGGGGCTTATTTATCAGCATGCGCGACCTCGCGAGATTCGCGCGAATCCTGATCGATGACGGCGCGTATTTTGGTAGGAGGATTTTAAATAAAGAGACGGTCGACCTCATGCTTCAAATCCATTGGCACGGCGCCGATAAATCCTACCAGGCCAAGGGTTTGCAATTAAAGTTTATTAATCAGTTTGGACCGACGTTTAAAGGCCATACCGGCTCGGCGTACGGAGCGATTAGTTACCTTTTCGTTAACCGGGAGGAAAAACTGGGGATTTGCTTTATCACCAACGGCGGGTTATACCGGCGTGGGAAAAAGATGTATGATGTCCAGGAAAATATTTTTCGCTCATTCCTGCGCGCGTACTGGCCGCGCCGACCGCGGGAACATGTCTTTAGCGCGGATTTAAGAAAACCTTACGGAACGCTAAACGATCGGGCGATCTTCTTTTCCGCGCCGCCGCGGATCGCGGGCGACGATGTTTTTCTTCCCGTCGCCAATATCGCCGATATCTTTGATATAGCGCCGGAAACCGCGGACGCCGGGACGATCCTGCGTTTTCGGAACCGCCGGGTGATCGCTACGGAGCCCCGCCTTTCGCTTCGAAAGGTTTGCGCGGCGTTTAAGGCGCGGTACCGCCGGCGCGGGGATGAAATAGAAGTATATTATTAAGGAGATTCGGATGTTTCTAATTATTGTTAACGCTTTGTTTTTGGGCGCTGGGTTGGCTTTGGTGATTTACCAAACGATAAAGATTGCGTCTAGCAAAGTCGCCCCGCCCGAAAAAATTAAAATCTATACTTTATCCGGCTACGTTTTGGTCTTAATCGCTTTTGTCTCGATCGCGTTGTCGATCGTCGCCAGCCGGCCGCTGTTAATAAGCAATGATTTCGCGACGATAATAACGGCCGTAGGCGTCGCCGTATTTGTCTATGTTATCCTTTTGGGAAATTGGTTTTTTCAAAAGAAAGTCCTGAAGAAGACGATTGCGGAAAATAAAATATCCCTGGCGTCGCCCTATTCCAGGGGATTAACCGAGCGCTTTTTGAATCTCGCCGTTTACGGATTGATTTACGCTTTCGCGGTCATATTTTTTGTTCTCGTGGCAATTTCCAAATCTTAATAAGCAAAGCGCATGGATTTTGAGAAGTTTAGCGACTATTTTGGATATTGTCTCGATACTTTGCGCCGTGAAAAAAATGATTGAAATTTTAAAAGAAACAGAATGAAAAAAGGGGAGATATTTATGTCGGTGAAAAACTATAAAAACAAAATCGACCGCCTTTGCGCGGAATATAATAAAATAAAATTTCGCGGTATTTACATTGTGTTATTTATGTTATATACAGCTCTTTGGGTCGCCGGGGTGATTATCGTTATCTTTCGCGAAGAAGAATTGCGGGAATCCATGATGCTGCCTTTGATTATTATTGGTTCTCTTATTCAAGTCGTCGCTTTTATCTGTATTGTTAATTACTATTGGCGTTTAAAGAATAAAAGATATGATTTCATAAACAAAGAATTCGTCGGCCGAATGGGAAAAATGATCGCCGCGGAAACGGCATACTTGATCGAGCCTCTTAAAGACAAGCCGCGCGAGATAGCGACGGATACGGGCTTTATCGGCCGATTTGATAGCGTCGACGCGCATTTTTCGTTCGGTTTTCATATCGATGACGTCAGGGGCCAATATATTTGTCTGAAGGCGTGGCGTCAAAACGGAAAATACAGCCAGCAGTTGTTAAACGGCGATTTGTTTGTTTTAATCCATCAAAACCGTCATCGCTTACAAATTAGAAACAAATGGGGACACTGGATCCCCGGTTATAAGTATCAATCCGGCCTTTCCGAAGACGATTGCCGGGTTTATCTCCCGAAAAACATCGCGGCGGATGAACGCTCAAACTCTTACGCGGCGGAAAAATCTCTTTTCCGGAAATTTAAGCAACTTTATCCCGAGAGCAACCGGAGCGGGATCGCCTTTCATCATGATAAAACCGCGTTTTTTGTTAATTGCAAGCCCGTTTTTAAAAAGGAGCGGAAAATGGATTATGAGAAGTTTGTCGAGATTTTCAACAATTGTCTCGCCGTCTTGCGTCGAATCGAGACGATGATCGGAATGATAAAACAAACTGAAGACAAGTGAGGTGTCCCATGCTTATCGCTTTTACCGTCGACAATTTCCTATCGTTTGCCTGCCGGCAGACGCTTTCGATGATCCCGAGCATTGAGGCGGGGAACGGGCTCGGTCACCGCGTGAAACTCGCGGGCTTCGACGTCCTGAAAACGGCGGTTCTTTACGGCGCGAACGCGTCCGGAAAGAGCAATTTTATAAAGGCCATCGCCGCCGGACGCGATTTTATCGTCGACGGACTAAACGACGCTTACCGCGGGCATTATTCTAAAACGGGAAGCGTCAACCGCGACCGGCCGACGTTATTTGAATATACGTTTTATAATGACGGTCGGGTATTCACTTACGGGTTCGAGGTTTGGCTCAGTCGAACAAAGCTTTCCGGCGAGTGGCTTTATGAGATCGACCCGCGCGCCGACCGGGAAAAATTACTTTTTGAGCGGGACGCTGAAAACGAACGGATTGATTTCGGGGAAGGAATTCTTCGACCCGAAAATTTTCATCAAGAAGGTTTTACGCTGTCGTTGCCGGGCTTAAAAGAAACCGGGCTCTTTAGACCGGCGTTTTTCTGGTTTAAAGAAAAACTAAAGATTAATCATCGGGAGCGGGCGCGGGTTCTCTCCACCCGTTTTCCCGAAGATAAAGAGAAGTTTTTTTCCGTTTTTGAAAAATTTGACACGGGAATCGTCGACATCGAAGAGCGAAAGATCGCAAAGGACGACTTGCCTTTCGAGGTTTCTTTAACCGATAATAAACATTCGGCGCGCTCTCCGGCCGGGCTTTTCACGGTCGATCCCGAAAATGACGCTTATTATGAAATGCTCTTCCGGCATCGGAATTCCGACTTTCTTTTTAGCTACGGGGAAGAATCGGACGGGACGCGTCGTCTATTTGATTTTGCCGATCTCATCGCAAACCCCGTCGATCACGGCGCATATATCTTTGACGAGATTGACCGCGGCATCCATCCTTTGTTGGGGCGGAAATTGGTCGAAATGTTTAACAGTCGGCTCGCCGGCTTTCCCTGTCAGTTAATTTTCTCCACCCATAACGCAGGCCTTCTTTCCGACGATCTTTTCCGGCGGGACGAGGTATGGTTCGTGGAGAAAGGCGAGGATAACGTCTCGCGGCTGTTCTCGCTCGATATTTTCAAGGAGCGATACCGGGACCCCCAAGAAGCGTATTTGCGCGGGGCGTTCGGCGCCGTCCCGATGCTTGAGAAGAACGGGGACGAAAATGGCGATTAGAGAACGGGTGTCGCTCTTTAATCGTTACCGCGACCAAAGGGTTCGCCAGGTCGAGCCGTTTAAAACTTATTATATAATCATGGAAGGGACGAACACGGAACCGCAGTATTTTCAGCATCTTGACCGTTACCTGGTGAAGTTGCGCGTGCGAAATAATATCAAACTGGTTTTTCTCGACCGGACGCACGCCGACCGCGGTCGGAACACGCCGCGCCAGCTGTTTTCGTTTTTACGGGACTATAAGAAAACAAACAAGGAAGATAACGCGGTCTATTGCATGGTTTTCGACCGCGACAGTTATAAAGGTTTTGAAAATCCCGCCGCCGCCTATCTCGACTTTATAAGGAAAATAAAGACCACCGCGGTGAAGACGATCGTCACGAGTCCGTGTTTTGAGATCTGGCTGCTTCTGCATCGGGAAAATGTTTTGTTCGAGCATGTTTGGCCCGATTCCGGGAATATTTTTACAAACCGGAGACTAAACTCGCGCTTCACTTACTTAAGCAAAATGGTTCACGATTTATTCGGCTTTAACCCGAAATCTTATGTCCCGTATGAAATAGTCGAGAAAGTTAGCGTCGCGCTTTCGCAGGCGCCTTATCTAACTTCCGATTTGGAAAAAATGGCTTTTGAGATTGGCGAGAACGTTAGCGATTTTATCAAGGAATTATGTCTTGATCCGCGTAATTTAAAATAGTGATATTGTTGGATTTTATTTTTCTGTGGTATAATTTTATTGATGACTGAGGTGAAGGGTGTGCATAAGTCTATTAGGGTGTTGCGCTTGCCGGCGTCGATTATCGCGAAAATCGAAAAACAGAAGATCCGTCAAATCTTTGATTTAATTAGAACAAAGCCGCAGGCGCTAAAACTTACGGAAAGCGAAAGCAAGATTTTCGAATCGATTATCTCGCAATACAAATACAAAGAACTATCGAGCGAGCTTGAGAGCGGCGCGGGCGGCTTCCCGTACGCTTATCTTGACGAGAAGCACAAGCTCGCGGGTTTGGGTCTGTCGAGGCGGGCGGTAAACGCTTTGGGGCGTCATTCGATAAACGCGGTCTCGCGGTTGCTCCGTTATATTGAGGAAATAAAAATATATAATATCGCGGGTCTCGGGGCGAGATCAATCGCCGAGATTATGGAAAAAGCGGGGGAGATCGTTCAAAAGGAAGGATTGACGGAAAAAATCCCCGTCTTTCAAAACCTCCATATTTATGACGACTTGACCGTCGAGCAGATGGGTTATTCCCCCGGACTAATCAAAAGCCTCCGCGGTTTTGGCCTTTATAACTTTGGCCTCATCCGTAGAAGTTACCTATCCGGCATTTTGGGGGCGTATTTTAATCATAAAACTTTGACGGCGGTTATCGGCGTGTTCGCGAAGTATTTTGCCGAGAGGCCGAAAAATGATTTTTTCTACTTAAAGGCGGAGCTGGTGGAAAATCACCACGGTCGGATTAAATTCGCCGACATCCCCGCGCTTGCGCAACGCGCGGGAGCCGTTTTCGATCTTGAAGATTTTAAGCGGAAAGTGTCGGGCCGGGACGATTTGATCGCGGAAGGCGAGTATCTCCGCCTGCCCTTTCTTACGGAAAAAATCGCCGCCGCGGGTTTGAAGCCGGAAGTCGAGGAAATCATCATGGCCCGGTTCGGCGGCGAGACGCTGCAGGCGATCGCGGATAAGTTCGGGAAAACCCGGGAAAGAATCCGGCAGATCGTGCGCGACCGGATGCGCCAATTCGCTTTTTACTACGAGGAGGGGTTCGTCGGCGAGTATAACAAATTCCGCTGGCATCCCGAGGTATTTAAAAAGCTTTTCGCGCTCAATGATTTTTCTTATAATGTCGTGAAGTATTTGGGAAAGAGGCATCCATTCCGGAAAAATTATGTTTTCCCTGAAGATTACGTCCGCGAGTTGATGGATAAAGGGGCGGTCTCTCCTTTCGTCATCGAACGATTTAAGGCCGAGCTTCCGGAGGCGTTCAAACCGCGGATCCGCGTATACGGCAAAAGCGTCGAGAAAATGACGAAAAGAGGTTTTTTCGAATACGTTATCAAGCGCCATATCCCGGCCTCGGGAGCCCATAAAACGGAGATCGTGCGAACGGCGAATAAAATCGCCGCGGACAATAATCTCGATTATCATTACGATAAATATATCGATATCGTGACGAACGCGATTCATGGATTTAAAAACGTCCGCTATTACGACTACCGGCGGCTTAAGCCCGAACACCTGAAGGAGCTCGGGCAAATCCTCGACGCTATCGATTCGGTCTATTCCTGCAATTATTTCTTTCGGTCGCGCGGGGAACTGATGCGAAAGATTGATGTCCGCGACGGCTACGAGCTTCATTACCTCTTGCGTCGCCTGTTTTCCAAAGACGAAAGATACGCCGGACGAATCGATTTCCGCCGGCAGCCGATGATCGCTCCGAGAGGAGAGTCGTTCGCGGGCGTGATCGTCCAAAAGTGGCGCTCGCTAGACGGCCCCGTTCCCCTCGAGCGGTTCGCGGGCGAGTTAATCAAGGATTACGGTTACCATCCCGGGACCTTGATCAACGTCATAAACGACACTCTCGGCGATTATATCTCAAGGCGCGTCCTATATGATAAAGAACCGTCGCTTTCCCCGGAGACGTTGGAGATAATAAAGACGGTTATGTCCGATAATTTTTACGAACTTGACGAGCTGGCCGCGATTTTAGAGGAACGCGGCGTCGGGAAAGAACGGTATCAATATTTTTCGAACCGATGGCTGCGCGGGTTGGGATATAAAACCCACGACATAAACTATATTATCAAGGAAGAGTTCGCGTCGCTAAAAGACGTTTTCTTCACTCGGGTTCTTTCCGCGGACGAGTATCAACTCACGGATAAGGACTACCGGATGCGCGACACAACGCTGATTCTCTTTATCGAAACGTTGCGTTCCGAGTACCGCGCGTTTTTGGTCAAGGATAAACTGATTAATATCCGTTGTTTGGAAAAACGGGGCGTGACGGAGACCGACATCCGGGATTATGTCAAGGCCCTGACGGGATATTTGCGGGAGGGGGAATATTTTACTTACGAAAGCCTGCTTAAAGACAAATACTATCTTTCCGACCCGGCGCTCGAGAAAATCGAGCGGATGAATCTGGAGCGGGAGTTAATTATTAATTTTATCCGCAACGTTCCGGGAATCAAAAAAGCGACGAAAGGAAATCTCTTTCGAATCGCGGACAAACTGACCACGCTTACGGGTTTTATCAACTATGTCGCCAAGCGATACAACCCGAAAAGCAAGGCCGAATTGAAAGATATTATCCTTAATCATTACGGTTTGGAAATCAGAAAAAATATCTGACGCTTAAGCCAATACAGTTAGGAGGTAAGCCTATGCGCCGCGTTATCATTTTTATCCTCGCGCTTTTGACTTTTATCCTCCTGCTTTATAATTATGTCCCCAACCCCGACGGTCCCTCGGGCGTCGGCGGCGGCGACGAGAATCCCGGCGACGGGACCCAAATCACGGTCTTTGTTTATGTTGACGGGGAAAAGCGGGAGATTGTAATCAAAAAAAACAGCGCCCTGCTCCCGGAACATATCCCGGCGGGAGCGGGAAAGAAAATCGCCGGGATTTATTACGATGCCGAATACAAGCATCGTTACCTGGGCGAAGCGCTCGACCGGCCGACGACCCTGTACGCGGAAACGGAAAGCGATGCTGACGCTACTTTTCTTTTGATCGATTATTCGCTTTTTGAGAGCGCGGCGTTGGAGAACCCCGGGTATTCCGGAATCGATATTCTTATGACGCACGCGGAAATTGATAAGCATTTTTCTTTATATCCTTCCGAAGCCAACCGCGACGTGTTAAGCTTGCGCTATGACGTTAACTTTTTTGTAGAAAAGGCCGTGATCATTGTCTACGCCTTGGCGGGTCCGGGGGAGACGGGTTTCAGGGTGAACGCGGTAAGAAAGGCGAACGCGTTCCTTGACGTGAATCTTTCTTTCCAAACCGGCGCGTCCCCGGCGGAGAAAGAATATCTTGTTTTTGTTATCGAGGTGAAAAAAGCGGATATCGCCGGCGTTAACAAGTTTTCGCTTTCGGTAATCAATAATTCTTCCGGAGATAAGGAAAGCCGCTATTACGGCGACCCGGAAAGAAAAAAAACGGCGGAAGTTACGTTAATCATCGGCGGCGACCGCGTGGCGCTATGCGCGCCTTTAAACCACACCCTAAAAGTTACCGACATACCGACGCATGAGTATTACGCGGACATTACGATTTATGAGGACGAGGCGAAAACCGTTCTCTATGGCGAGCCGTTAAAAGAAGATAAGACTCTGTATGTCGATTGTCGGCTCCAAGTTTTTTCGGTTGTTTTTATCATCGGCGACCGCGTCGAGATAGCCTCCTTCCCGGCCGGTAAGGCGCTAAGTCTTTCAGACGTGCCCGCGATTGAAAATCACGTTTACACGGGCCTTTATCAAGACGAGCGCTTCCGTATCGCCTACGACAACGCGCCGCTTTCCGGGAACGCGGTATTGTACGTTAAATATCAATAAAAAAACCAGCCAACTATGCCTTGAAGGCCCGCGTGGCTGGTATTTTTTTATTTAAGGTATCGATTAATCGGCGGTTTAGGTTGCCCGTTGGGTTGTTTTTTTCCTCTCAGCGATCGTCGCGATCATTTTCTCATACATTTCCTCGTCGATAATGTATTTTTTCTCGAGAACGATATACGATACAAAAATCAAAAGCACCGGGACAAGGGTGATTGCCGAGCGCAGAATGAAGCGCATTGAGAATTTTCCTTCGGCCTGCTCCCGGAAAGCCTTGTTGGCGGATTCGTTGATAATGAGCTCGTACCTTTTCGCGCCGTCTTTTTTCTCGATTTCCTTGTATTCGAGTTTTTCGATAATCTCGTCGATGTCGTCGATTTCCGCAAACTCGACGTCTTCGAGGAGCTCTCTAATTTTTGGCTCGCATTCGTCAAGCTCCGCGATTTCCGCGGTGTCAAAATGCATTTTTAGTTTTTCCAGTTTGCTTACGTTTTGCGAGAGGGCGTAGATCCCGGAGATAGCCAAGACGAGAGTGACGAGTCCCTGCTGCAGGGCGCTTCCCAATTTCGCCATGAACGGGCGGAGCGAGAAGATCACGCTCTCGTTGCGCTCGCCGGTTTTATACTCGTTATACTCGACGGTGTTGGTTATCCCGATCGTAAGAATCATATAGAAAATCGACTGGCCGGCGAACGCCATCGCCCCGAACAAGCAGACCGTGACGATGTGGACGGGCAGAACCGGGATAAATCCCATGAGCAGGAAGAGCAAATACCCGAGTCCGAGCAAATAGAAGCTGTATTTTAACAACCGTCTGCGCCCCAGTTTCCGGCTTAAAAACGGGTAAAACGATTGGACGACGATATTGCTTACCCCGAATGTCAGGACAAATATCGTGGTAAGTAAGCCGTCGTAGCCGAGTTCAAGATAGAAGAAGTTATAACCGAGGGCGATAATGAGACCGCTGCCGACATTGTATAAGAGCATCGCCAAGACGACCCAAAGCAACTGGTCGTTTCCCCTGATAACTTTATACATTTTTTTAATCGAGACGTTTTCTTCCGCCGTTTCCTCAAGAGACAAGTCCTGCTTGACGCCGAAAACGGTCAGGCATTGACAGGCGATAAGAAAAAACGCGATGATAATCGAGATTAACCGGTATCCCTTGACGGCGTTTCCGACGGCCACAAGGTTAACCCCGGCGTGGGCGGCCAAGGTTCCCACCGCGGCGAAAACTACCGCCATCGTCGCGACGCTGTCGCGCTCTTTCGGGTCGCGGCTTAAAGCCGGGAGCATCGACCAATAGGATATGTCGTTCATCGTAAAGGTGATTTCCCAGAGAAGGTAAATCACGCCGAAGAAGATGACGAAGTTCCAACCGTTATTTCCGGTCGGCGCCCAGTTGAACATAACGACGATAACGGCGGCCGTGAGTATCGCGCCGATTAAGATCCAAGGCTTGAATTTTCCCCACCGGGTCCTGGTGTTTTCGATAATCGCGCCCATGATCGGGTCGTTGACCGCGTCCCAGACGCGACCGATTATTAAAATGATTCCGATGATGGAAAACTGGGTAACCGATAGACCCAGCCCGGCGTACTGGATATAGAGCAAGAAAAACGTTGCGACCAGGGTGTAGGTCATGTCGCGGCCGATGCCGCCCAAACTGTAGCTCCATTTGGATCGGCTCGACAGCTTTGCCTGCTTTGTGTTTGAATTCATTATTTCCTCCGATAAATTTATGAAAATGTTTTCTCGTAATTATTATATCATAAGAAGCGTAAAAGCCAGCGACAATTTTAAAAATTTTAATTTTTTTATGAATAAAAACGATAGCCGGCGATATAATATAATTGTCATATGACAATGGATTCCGACGGTTACCATTCAAAACAAAAACCATGAGTTGCTCTTTTCTATGCTTAGAGCAAGAAATCAAAACAAAGCATAATCGGGCCCTCCTAGCGAGGGTCCTTTTCATTGACGCGCGCTTGTCCCGCGCGCGAAAGGGAGGGTTAAACGTTGGAATGGATTATGCGCGCGCTGGCCGATTACGGGCTCGTCGCGGTCACGGTCATGGTTTTTTTCGAATACGCTTGTTTCCCGATACCGAGCGAGGTCGTCCTGCCGGCGGCGGGAGCGATCGCGGCGGCGACGGATAAAAGTTTTGCCTTCGTTTTGCTTTTATGCACGGCGGCGGGTTTTTTCGGGACGTTTTTCTGCTACGGCGCGGGTTATTTCGGCGGCCCGCGGTTCGTTCGATATCTCGGAGGGCGCTTCCCGCGCGCGAGCGCGCGAATCGAAGAGTCATTCGCGTATTACCGCCGCCACGGCGATTTGGCGGTGGCGCTCGGGCGGGTAATCCCTTTGTGCCGGACGTATATCGCTTTTGTCGCGGGGGCGTCCCGGCAAAAGGCCGCCCGCTACGCGGGGTTTTCCCTGATCGGGATTACGCTTTGGAACGCGGCGTTGATCGGTTTGGGATATCTCTTCGCGGATAATGTAGCCGCCGTCGGGAAATTCGTCTCCGCGTATAAAACCGTTATCGTTTATATCGCGATTTTGGGCTTTTTATTTTTGTTTTACCGCAAACGACTTATTAAAACACGGTAGCGTAAGGTTTTCGCCCAAAAAATTTAATAAGGGCACGGAAAACGTTTTACTAAAAAAAACAATTTACAACAATATTTTTCTATGGTATAATTCTCGAGAAAAGTTAATAAGTCGTATATCTTCGATAATATGGTTCGAAAGTTTCTACCCCAATACCTTAAATTTTGGGACTACGACGACATTAGTGTGTTTACAATGGTATAATTTTTTTAGTATGCCGACTAAGGTCCGGGGTGGAATTTCCGCTCGGGCTTTTTTTTAGGAATACGGCGCGTTAGCTTTTCGGTAAAAAAAAAACAGGAGGAAAAATGGAACAAACAAAAGCACTGATTTACGACGCTCACGAAAAACCGTCCGCCGGCAAATGGTTTGTATTGAGCCTGCAGCACGTCTTCGCCATGTTCGGCGCCACGATTTTGGTGCCGCTTACTACCGGACTGCCGGTGTCTGTCGCTTTATTCACTTCCGGCGTCGGGACCTTGATTTACATTCTTTGCACAAAAGCGAAAGTTCCCGTCTATTTGGGAAGCTCGTTCGCCTACATCACGCCGATAGCGATTATTTCCGGTTTTAACGATAATGTCGCCAAGCCCTATTACGGTTCGGCGCTTACCGGTCTTTTCGTTGTCGGTATTATTTATGTCGTCATCGCGCTGCTTGTCAAGATTGCCGGAAAGGGTTGGATCAACAAGGTTCTGCCGCCGGTTATTATCGGCCCGATGATCGCGATTATCGGGTTCAGTTTATCATCGGTCGCGATCACTAGCGCCGGCTTGGTTGCGGGCGGCAGCTGGAAATCGATATTGATTTCTTTAGTCGCGTTTTTAAGCGTCATTTTAATCGCCACTTTCGCAAAAGGTTTCCTGAAAATCATTCCTTTCCTCGTCGGGATCGTCGGGGGATATATTTTTGCCTTGATCCTGGGAAAAGTAGACATTGAACCGATTAAAGCGGTGTTATCAAATCCGAGCGAGTGGGTGAAGATTCCCGAATTTATGTTCCTGTGGTTTAAAGATAAAGAAGTCACGTTTTTGGGGACGGATATAACTTTCTATAAGCTTAATTTCGCGGCGCTAATCACGATCGCGCCTCTCGCCTTCGTTACCGCCTGCGAGCATATCGGCGACCACGCCGTGTTGTCGAAAATTTGCGATAAGGACTTCCTAAAAGACCCGGGGCTTGACCGCACCTTGATCGGCGACGGTATCGCGACTTCGTTCGCGGCGATGGTCGGCGGTCCGGCGAACACGACTTACGGCGAGAACACCGCGGTCGTCGGGATGACGAAGATCGGCTCGGTGTGGGTGACCGGTCTGGCCGCCGTCATCGCGATCATCCTTTCATTCTTCAATGTATTAACGGTTATAATCCAATCGATTCCCGCAGCGGTCATGGGCGGCATGTCGATTGTCCTTTACGGTTTCATCGGCTTAAACGGCGTTAAGGTATTGATCGATAACCGCGTCGATTTTTCCCAAACCCGCAACATGCTTATCGCCTCCACGATCCTCGTCTTGGGATTGGGCGGCGCCGTTATCGACTTCGGAAAGTTCTCGATTTACGGCATGGCCCTGGCGGCGATCGTCGGCATTCTCCTAAACGCGATTTTGCCGAAGGAGAAAGAAGAAAAAAGAAAAGAAACATCCAAAGCAAAATAAAATAGCAAAAAGCTATCGCTAATAAAAAAAGGTGATTACGGCGATAAGCGTAGTCACCTTTATTTGCTTTTCCGTTTGTTCCGAAAAGATAGACCGCTTCCCGGGTTTTCCGGGAAGTTTTTTTACGCGGAAGCGATTTTGTTTAGACGGGAGAAGTCGATAATTTCAATCTTACCGCGTCCGACGCTAATCAATCTTTCGTTTTGAAAAAATTTAAGCATTCTCGTCACCGCCTCGCGCGCCGAAGCGATGTGATTGGCGATCTCTTCGTGAGTGATTTCGATCACGTCGCCGCCGGCCACGGCCGCCTGCTCGATTAAAAAACTCGCGAGACGTTTGTCAAGACCGGCGAAAATCGTCTGGCGGATTAAAAACATGACGTCGTTAAAGCGCGATGATAAAAGCCGGTTGGTATAGGCGAGTACTTTGATGTTTTTTAAAAGTTCGTTATACGCGGCGTTAGGGATTAGGATCGCCTCCGTGTCAACCGCGGCCTCGACCGATAACTCGAAATCAATCTCGCTTAATAGGCAAGAGGCGCTGAATAGGCAGATATCGAATTCGAAAAGGCGGAAGACCGTGAGTTCGCGGCCGCTATCGGACACGATAAAGGCGCGCATCTCTCCCTTCTTAACGAGATAAAGACCGGCGCAGTCCTCAAGACCGTTATAGATCAATTCCTTTTTCCGGTAGGCGCGATAATGGGCGGAATTTTCGAGCGTTTCTTTCTCTTCCGGCGTAAGATCGCGATAAAAAGGCAGATGTTCCCGCAAATAATCCTTCATCGCGTCGGTCATCATATCACCCCGACAACATTATACCACAGGAAAAAAAAGAAAACAACGCCGCCGGCGTTGTTTTAGGCGTGTTGATCGATAAGGTTTATGATGACGTTTTTGGGGCGGAACCCGAGAATTTCGGATACGACTTTCCCGTTTTTAAACAGTATCAAAGTCGGTATCGAAGCGATATTATAAATATAGGCTAGTTCTCTTTCCCGTTCGACGTCGACCTTTAGGACTTTCACTTTGCCCTGGGTTTCCGCCGCGACTTGCTGGATTACCGGGGCGAGCATCCGACACGGGCCGCACCAATCGGCGTAAAAGTCAACGAGCACCAATTCGTTTTGTTTTAATTCTTCCTGGAATTCCTTTAAGTTAACATTTTTCATGATATGCCTCCTTTTTTCTTTTATTATATTCCGCGCGCGCTTTTTTTTCCGTGACTAAATCACCCAAGCCGCCCGGACCCGGGCAAGTTATGCGAAAATTATTTGATGTTTGCGCTTTGCGCGGATAATGATATAATATTAACGAAGGAGAATAGAGTTATGTCATTTAACCGCAAATTCAGCCGTAAAAACACGCGATCCTACAAATGGGATTTGCCGCGTCTAACCGGACCGCGTCCCGATGATATTATCGCGCTCTCGGTCGCCGATTCCGACTACCCGACGGCTCCTGTCGTCAGGCGGGCGCTTGAAAAACGGGTTCGGCACGGGGCGTTCGGTTATACCTATATCGACGAGGACTTTTATCGCGCGACAGCAGACTGGTCGGAGCGCCGCTACGGGTACCGCCCGGAGCCGGGGTGGATGTTTTCGACGCCCGGCGTCGTTAACGCTATCTACTGGACGATCCGCGCTTGCGTCGCCCCGGGAGAGGCGGTCGTTATCCAGCCGCCGATTTATCACCCGTTTTACCGCGTCGTCCCCGACGCCGGCGCGACCCTGGCGTTAAACGTCTTGCGTGACACGGGAAAGAGTTATGAAATTGATTTCTCCGACTTGGAGAAAAAATTTCGCTCCGGCGCGAAAATGTTGATTTTTTGTAGCCCGCATAATCCCGCGGGTCGGGTCTGGAGCCGGGCGGAGCTGGAGAGACTTGTCGGGCTGGCGAGAAAATATGACGTAATCTTGGCAAGCGACGAGATTCACTGCGATTTTATTCTCTTCGAAAATCGCTTTACCTCCTTGGGTTCTTTCTTTTCCGAATATCAAAAAATCGTCGTTTTCATCGCCCCGAGCAAGACATTTAATCTCGCCGGTTTGCGTTTTTCCCTGATTATCGCTCCCGACGCCGATATCCGCCGAAGAATTGAGGAGAAACTCGATCGCAATTACGCGGGCGCCGCCAATCCCTTGAGCATCGAGGCCGCGCGGGCGGCATACGAGCGCGGGGATTCATGGCTTGCGCGCCAGAGGGCCCATATCGAGGAAAACGTCCGTTTTCTCGAGGCATATTTTCGGGAAAACATCCCGGAGGCGATAGTATACCGCGCCGAGGGAACGTATCTCGCTTGGGTAAAGATGGCGTTTTTGAACCGCCCGGCGGAGAGAATGACCGAGGAATTAATCGATTACGGGCTCGCGGTAAACCCGGGATCGATCTACGGGGACGCTTACGGCGACTTTATCCGCATCAACGTCGCTTGCCCGCTCCCGCGGCTGGAAGAAGGGCTTAGGCGCCTTTGCCGTTATGTCGCGGACATTAAGCGAAGCCGATTATAGTCTCAATTTATTGCATCCGGCCGCTTTTTGTATTATAATTAAAATGACGGGTGATTGTTATGAATAAAAAGGGAAAGAATACTGGACGCGAAGAATTGATGAAAGAACTGGCGAACGTTAAAGAGTATTTCATTGAATTATACAAGGAACACGAGGATTTGACGAAAGCGAGCCGGCACAATTATCATAAATATTGCCTGTTGTTCGGCGCCGCCCTCTACGAACGTTACCAGTCCTATCTAAACTGCATGCGCTTAAAACGAAAACTGGAGCTCTGCCGATCTTTCATCGACCGGCGCGCGAACATCGACCATTTGGAAGTCGAGAAGACGATCAACGAGGAGTTGACGGAGAATTTTGACGAACTTCGGGAAATTCTCGCCGATTACGTCGAGGCGGTGTTTTATTTTCGCGGCCGCCGGCCCTCGCCGGAAGAGAAGAAAAAAATGAGCCGGATTTTTTATAAAATCGCCGATCTCGTTCACCCCGTCGCGGGCGGGGAAACGGGCGAAGCGCGCCGGGATTTATGGGAGAAAACGATCGAGGCCTACGAAAGCGACGACCTTAAGACGTTGCGCGAGTGCGAAATCGTGGCGAATATTTTTTTCCGGGACCTCCCCGACGCGTTAACGGACGCCGACCTCAAGACGCTAATTGACGCTTACCGAGGAAAAATCGCGGAATACAAGGAGAAAAACAAAGAAATCGTCGAGAGTTTTCCTTATAATGTCGGCGATTTGCTTGCTGACGAGGAGTATATCGCCAAGGAACTCGCGAAACTCGCCGACGAGAACCGCTCTTATCGGGAAAAGGCGGAAGAATATTATAAAGCTTTGGAAGATATTCTCCCGACGCTTGACGGAGAAAACATCGGACGCGATAACGAAACCTAGCAAGGAATCGCCGCGTTCCCGCGTGTTTTAAGGAAAAGGGAATTTAACCGAGGAGATGAATATGAACAAAATAATCGATTTGATTAACGCCTCCCGTCGGCCGGTAGTTATCGCTTCGCCGGCGGTTATTAAAAAACTCGCGGCGGCGCTCGCGGCGACGGGGACGCTTCGCAACGTGACGTATAAGACGCCCGCCGCGGCTGCGGGCGATATTTGCGGGGTCTGGCGGCTGGAGGCGCGGCTTCGGCTGGCCTTTGACTTGAAAGTCACCCCGGAACACGCGGAGATTTTGTTGCGGAATAGTTTGTTCGCCCGCCCCGGCGTCAACCGTAAAATCGACGAACTTTGCGAGATTCGCGAGAAATACAAAGCTTATTTGGATTATAGCGAGCTTGTTTTAAATTATTACCGCGGCCGCGACATAATCATCGTCGGCGATTACGGGACCGACGATTTGTTTAACCGGGCGCGCGGAATCTTAAGCGGACTGGGCTGGGTCGTGGATTACGCGCCTGGCGCCTATGTAAAGAAGAAAGTCCCGATTTACCGCTTTAAGGATTATAAGGAAGAAATCCTCGCCCTCGGGCTTGAGGTCGCTTCGCTTATTGATAAAGGGATAAAGCCGGACAAGATCAAAATTCAAAAACCGCCGGCGTCCTACCGGCCGTACTTTGACGAGGTTTTTCATCTGCTCGGTATTGAGTTATCCGGCTCTGGCGAGCAAAGTCTTTTTGAATACGAAGCGACGAAGGAAATCATGACCGAACTGGATAAGCGTCGCGACGAGCCGATTACCGAGGCTTTTTCGGCCGCGCTATCGTCTTACCGCCCCGGGGAAAACCCGGTAGTGAGCTCGCTAATCAATATTTTTAACAGTTATATGGCGTTTGATCTCCGCGTTGGCGATATCTATGACGATTTGGCCTACGCCTTGTCCCGAAGCAGGCTTCCCGACGTTGATTATCGCGGAGCGCCGCTCCTTGCCGATTTGGTCGAGGAACCGGGAGACGAGGACGATTATTTGTTCGTTCCCGTTTTTAATCAGGACGTTTTCCCAAAAACGCGTCTTGACGACGATTATCTGGATGATAAGGAAAAGAAGGCCTTGGGTTTGCTTACTTCGCGGGAGCTAAACCGCCTGGAGAAAATCAAGGCGCTCGCTTTAATCGACCGGGCAAAAAATCTTTATCTTTCTTATTCCCTGATGGCCCCCGACGGAATCGCGGTGAGGTCGCCGCTTGTGATGACTATCGTCGAGAAGCGCGGCGGGAGAGAAACCGAATACGCGCGCCGGGATGAGGTCAGCTATTCCCGCGAGCTCGACATAATCGAACTCGGCAAACGCCTTGACGCGTATTATAAGTATGACGTTCGGGAGGAGAGGATGTTTCGGCTTTTGGCGGCTTATCCGGATCATCCTTACCGCTCTTATCAAAACGCGTTTGACGGCCTCGAGCCGAAAACTTACAAGAAACTCTTTTCCGTTCCCTTCGTTATTTCCTATACTTCGCTCGACAAATATTTCCGTTGCGGGTTCGCGTTTTACTTGGATAAAATCCTGAAACTCTACCGCCCGGGGAACGAGGAAACTTTATATATCGGCAACCTTCTCCATCATTGCCTTGAGAAATTGCTTTCGGAGACGGAGATTGACGACATCGACGCGTTCCTGGAAGAAAGCGCGGCGGAGTACGTTAACGAGACCGGGAAGCAGCTAACAGCCCGAGAGAAATATTTCGTCAAGAAATACCGGGATATTCTGGATAAACTATACCGCTTTATGCAAAAACAGCGGGAAACATGCGCGTTTTCCGTATACGGTCTGGAAAAAGAATTCGAGGTTCCCTTAGGCGACGGCATCATATTAAAAGGAAAAATCGATAAGATAATGACGGCGACGTTGGGCGAAAAGACCTACGCGATCGTTATCGATTATAAAAGCGGGAATACCGAGGTTGACTTAAACAACGTCGTCCACGGCCTTGATTTGCAGTTGCCGATATATTTTTATCTGTTAAATAACTCCGGCGGGGAGGAATTTCATTTCGCCGGGATGTACTTGCAAAGGGTGTTGCCGAGTTCCGTCTTCGCCCGAAAGGAAGGAAAGACTTTCGAGGAGCAGTTGCGCGAGTATTTTCGCCTTAAAGGCTATACCAACGGCGGCGAATCCGTGCTCAGGTTAATCGACCGGTATTACGCCAGCTCAGGCTTTAACGCGATCGCCGGCTTGCGCGTCAACCGGGACGGATCGATCCATAAAACCGACGCCGCCCGCGTTATGACGGAGGCGGAGTTTTCCCGTCTCTTGGGGCTCGTCGCGGAAAAAATCGCGGAAGCAAAAGCGGGGATTCTCGCCGGCCGGTTCCCGATCGAACCGAAAAGGCATAGCAAATTCGACAGTTGTCAATATTGCCCTTACCGCGACATTTGTTTTCGCGAGGAGGACGATTACAAGGAACTGGAAATTGATAAAAACTTAGATTTCATCCGGGAGGCGCAATGATACCCATAAAACCGCAAAACGTTATTTGGAGCGACGAGCAGTGGCGCGCAATTTTCGCGCGCGGAGCCGACGTGCTCGTGAACGCCGGAGCCGGCAGCGGTAAAACCGCTGTGCTGACGGAAAGGATCGCGCAAATACTGAAGTCGGGGGTCGACATCAACCGCCTGATCGTCCTGACCTTTACCAAGGCCGCGGCCGCGGAGATGAAAGAAAGAATCCGGTCCCGCTTGCGGGAAGAGATCGAGCAGGGCGCGGTAGAATTACGGGAAGCGCTCGACGGTCTTGACCAAGCCGCGATTCAGACTTTCGACAGTTTCGCTCTTCGGCTTGTCCGGCGTTATCATTACCTGCTCGGCGTTTCCCGCGCCGTAAGCATCGGCGATCGGGTTATTTTCCGCCGCCGGAAAAAGGAACTGATAAGCGAGATATTCGAGGAGTTATATCGCGAGGAGGACGCGCGGTTTCACCGTTTGATCGACCTTTTCGCAATCAAAAACGACCGCGTCGTCGAGGAATACATCCTCGCGATCGACGAGAAGATGGAGATGCTCGCCGATAAGGAAAGCTATCTTTCGGGATACGTCGACCGGTATTACGACCGCGAGTTTCTTGAAAAAGCGGTCTCTGAATATATCGAGATTTTGAAAATCGAAGTCGAAAGCATCCGTCAGCGGCGCGACTACCTACGCGGGGTCGTTTCCGACGTGACGCTTAAGGAATATTTACGGAAGGCGGAAGAAGCGCTTTCGGGGCTTTTCCGCGCGCGGACTTACGGGGATTTCCTCGCGGCGGCTGATACGAGGATGCCGGCGCTGCCGCGGAAGAACGTTGACGAAACCGAAAAAGCGAAAGTAGTCTACCAGCGGGGATTGATCAATAAAAGCCTGGATAAAATCAGGGATTACCTGAGCTTTCGGGACGAGAAAGAAATGATTGAAGACGTTTTATCGACCAAGGATGTCGCGGAAATTATCATTGAGATAATCCGCAGGCTTGACGCGAAAATGACGGTTTTCAAGCGCCGCCTTGACTGCTATTCCTATAACGATATCGCGAAGATGGCGATCCGGCTGCTGGAAGAAAACCCGGAAATCGCCGAGAAAATCAAAAACGAGACCCACGAGATTTTGATCGACGAATACCAAGACACAAACGACTTGCAGGAGATGCTTATCGCGCGAATTTCCTCGGGAAACGTCTATATGGTCGGGGACGTCAAGCAGTCGATCTACCGCTTCCGGAACGCCAACCCCGACATATTTCGGGGCCGTTACCACGATTTTAAAAACAACGGCGGCGGAATCGTGATTGATCTTGCGAAAAACTTCCGCTCGCGCCCGGAGGTCCTCGCCGGCATAAACGAAGTTTTTTCGCGGGTGATGTCTCCGGAGATGGGCGGGGTCGATTATAATGACGGTCACGCGCTCCTTTTCGGGAACGAGACATACTTAAGTCATCGCGGCGGCGATGATTACCGCCTCGCGCTTTTGATCTACGACCCGCTTCCCGGTTTCCGTCCCGAGGAAATCGAGGCGTTCATTATCGCCGAGGATATTCGCGAAAAAATGACGCGCGGCTATCAAGTTTACGATAGGGCGCGAAAAGGGATGCGACCGGCTTCTTATTCCGACTTCGCTATCCTCGCGCCCGAGAAGCGGCGCTTCGATTTATACAAGCGCGTCTTCGAGTTCCTGAAAATTCCGCTGATGATTCACAAGGAGGAGGGTTTTGCCGAGAGCGGCGAAGTTTACGTGATTAAAAACATTCTCCGCTGCGCGCTGGCCTTGTCGGGCGCCGAACCCGATGAAGGGCTTTTCGCCGACGCGTTGATCGGCGCGCTCCGAAGTTTTGTCGTCGCGGCGCCGGACGACCTCATCGCGCAAATTTACGCCGTCGGCCCGCTCGAAGGACTAAAATCGCTTTATGGCGAGTTTTACGAGAAGTTGATATTTATTAAGGAAACGGCGCGAAAATCGACCTTAAGCGAAATTTTGGGCGAAATATACCGGGTTTTTGGCTTTTATGAAAAAATAGTGAGCCTCGGCAATGTCGAGCAGGCGGAAAGCAAACTGAACTTTCTCATCAATAAGTTTCGCGAGCTCGATAAAATCGGCTATCGCCTCGCCGACGCGGTCGCGTATCTCGAGACGTTGGAGGAAGCCGGTCCCGCCGCCGAGCTGGAGCGGCCGGCGGTTATCAGCGAGGAAGCCGTCAACATGATGACGATTCACAAATCAAAAGGATTGGAATTTCCCGTTTGTTATTACGCCGACACGGAAACCGCCTTTAAGCAAACCGACGTCAAGGCTCGGGCGCTTTTTTCCTGCGATTACGGGATTGTCCTGCCGGTTTTCGACGAGGGCGTGAAGGATACCTTTTTAAGACCCCTTGTCCGGCAAAAATTCATCGCCGATGATATCGGGGAAAGAATCCGTTTGTTTTACGTCGCGCTCACCAGGGCGCGGGAAAAAATAATTATCGTATCGCCCCGGCTTATGGAGACCTACCGGTTGGACGGCGGCGTCGTTCCTTTGGCGGACAGGCTTAATTACAAGTCGTTTTACTCGATTTTGTCGTCGCTGGAATACACGCTCTCGAGCTTTACCGCGCCGCGACAGCCGAAAGCGATAACGCTAGAATATCGCTTCCGGCAAAAACCGGAGTCGCTTGAGGCGACTCCCGGGAAACCAATCGAGAAGAAGCAAATTAAAACGGAGCGCGTTCGCGCGGAAAAAATCGTCGCTTCCGCGCCCGCCGCGGAACTAGTTTCTCGGGAACGGCTTTTGGCGATGGAATTGGGAACGAGAATCCACCGCTGTTTGGAATTAATCGACTTTACCGCCGATCCCGCCCCGCAGATTGAAAAACTCGGGGAAGCGGAATTCGCGAAGGAGAAGATCACGCGCTTTTTCCGCTTGCCTCTCTTCCGCGAGAAAAAGATTATCGACTCCTACCACGAGCACAGGTTTTTGTGGCGGCGGGGGGATGAGAGCATAAGCGGCGTAATCGACTTGATATTGGAGACGGAAGAAGAACTGATCGTTATCGACTATAAACTTAGCGACATAAACAAAGAGGAATATGACCGCCAGCTTAACCTTTATTCGGGGTATTTGCGATCGGTCTCGCCAAAACGGGTCAGCGCTTATTTGTATTCGCTTCTGAACGAAGAGTTAAGACGGGTCGTTTAATTTATCCTCCGGTTATACATTCGCGCCGGCGCTAATATATATTAGGCGGGAAGATAATTTAATTGGAGGAATCGTGAATTTAACGCTTTCGATAATGATCGGGTTTGGCGTCGCGATGGACGCCTCGGCCGTGGCGATGGCAAACGGCATGGCCGAGCGGCGCGCCCGCCCGCGCAAAGCATTATATATAGCCCTTGTGTTCGGCCTTTTTCAGGGGATAATGCCGGTATTCGGTTATTATTTCGGCCGCGCGTTTAGCGCCCTTATTCAAGATATCGCTCAATATTTATCCTTTTTGTTGCTTTTTCTCCTCGGCGGCCGGATGCTTTACCAGGCTTTGACTACCGAGGGCGCCGCGTGTTCCCGACGGGTTGGAAAGGAAACGATTCTGCTGCAGGGCCTGGCGACGAGCATCGACGCGCTGTTTGTCGGGTTGGCGCTGGCGTTTGTCGGCGCCGGGATATTTCGAACGGCGCTTGTGATTGTTATCGTGACTTTTATTTTGTCTTTTGTCTCCGTTTACTTAGGCTGCTTCTGCGGGAGCGTCCTGGAAGACAAGGCGAGGGCGCTTGGCGGGATAATTTTACTCGCGCTCGCAGCTCGCGTTTTGGCGAAGGGCTTTAAATAAAAGAAAAAAGACGGCCGCGGCCGTCTTTTGTTTAGGAGAAAAAATGCCATATTATTCATATGCTCTTCGATACTGTTTCTGATAAATCGCTATGTTTGCTTTGTGGGCTTCGTTCGCCACGAAATACGGGTTGCGCAGTAGTTCCCGGCCGAAGTAGACCAAATCGCACGCGCCGCTCTCAAGCGCCATCCGGGCCATGTTGGCCTCGGCGATCAGGCCGCCCGCGATTACTGGGATGCCCGAGAGTTTCCTGACGGCGGCCGCGTAACCGAGCTGGTATCCCGGATAAGCGTTAATTTCCGTTCTTACGACCGCCCCCGAGGAGACGTTGATAATATCGACCTGATCTTTAAAATTGCTCATAATCCGGCCAATGTCTTCCGGTTTTAACCCGCCCTTGACGTGTTCCTCCGCCGAGACGCGAACGGAAAGGGCCTTCTCTTCCGGCCATACTTCCCGGACCGATGATATCGTTTCCGAAAGCAGGCGGACGCGGTTTATTTCGTTTCCGCCGTAGCGGTCCGTTCGCGCGTTGGTGAGCGGCGATAAAAACTGGTTTATCAGGTAGCCGTGGGCGGCGTGAATCTCGACGAAGTCAAACCCGGCCGCTTTGGCGCGCAATGCGGCGACGCGGAAAGCGTTGATAATATCCTGGATTTCCGCTTCCGAAAGTTCCCGCGGTTTTGAACCGCTATGGTAGGGAATAGGGCTGGGCGCGACGGGTTCGGGAACGAAACTCTTTCGACCGGCGTGATTGAGCTGGACGCCGATCGCCGCTCCGAGAGATTTGACCGTTTCGGTTATTTCTTTCAGTTTTTCGATTTGACCGTCGTCCCAAAGCCCCAAATCATATTTGGATATCCGGCCGCGCGGCTCGACCGCGGTCGCCTCGACGATTATCGCTCCGACGCCGCCGGCTGCCCTGGTAGCGTAATGAACAAGGTGCCAGGACGTGGCGACGCCGTCGCCCGCGGCGCTGTATGTGCACATCGGCGACATGACGGCTCGGTTCCTGAGATTTAAGTTTTTGATTTTAAGCGGCGTAAATAACATTATCGCGCTCCTTATGTTTTTTATCTGCTTTCTCTTGTTTACAAATTAATTCTAGCATATCTTCGTTTTCCCGACAACTATAATGCTTTCAAAAAATTATGGCATAACCCAAGCAAATATAGTAAAATATACATAAATAAGGAGGAAAGAATGAATATCTGGCATAACTTGAATCCGAAGCGGGTGACGGCGAACCGTTTTATCGCCGTTATCGAGATCGCCAAGGGAAGCAAGAAAAAATACGAACTGGACAAAGAAACGGGGATGATTATTCTCGACCGGATCTTACATACCTCCACCCATTATCCTGCGAATTACGGTTTTATCCCCCGGACCCTGAGCAGAGACAACGATCCTCTCGACGTTTTGGTTTTATGCGGCGAGGATTTGGAGCCGCTTTCGCTTGTGGAGTGTTACCCGATCGGTCTCGTGCGGATGATCGACGAGGACGCGGTTGACGACAAGATTATCGCCGTCCCATTTCGCGACCCGATCTGGAGCCATTATCGCGAGTTGGAGGAACTTCCGCCTCATATGGCCGACGAGATCGAGCATTTCTTTAAGGTATATAAAAACTTGGAACATAAGGAAACGACGGGCTTCGAAATCTTCGGCCGCCCGATGGCCGAGAAGATTATCGCGTCCGCGATCGCGGCGTACGAGAAAGAATTCGCCCTGGACGAGAGTCAAGATGCTCGCGACGGTCGTTAACGGCGCGGCGATTGCTTGCGGCGGCTTGATCGGCGCCCTTTTGGGGGGCAGGATCAAAAAAGATATTTGCGCGGCGGTTTTAAAAGTCGTCGGCTTCGCCGTTTTTTTGCTCGGGCTGATCGGCGTCGCAAACTCGGCGTTTTATTTCGACAGGTTTGATCTGCTTTTAATCATTAGTCTCGCGTTGGGGACTTTTATCGGCGAGGCGCTGAAAATTGATTTCCGCCTGAAGCGCTTCGGCGATTATTTGGAGAGAAAAATAAACCGGGGAGCTTTTTCCGAGGGCTTTATCGCCGCGACTTTGATATTTTGCGTCGGGGCGATGGCGATTGTCGGCAGTATCAACGCCGCTCTGGGCGACCCCTCGATAATATACCTTAAGGCCGCGATCGACGGAATCACGGCGATGGTTTTGGCTTCGTCCCTGGGCGCCGGCGTCGTTTTCGCCTTCGCGCCTGTCTTGCTTTACCAGGGCGCGCTTACCGGGCTGGGCCTTGCTTTCGGAAATTTCATTCCCGCGGGCCTAATCGACGCTTTCGGCATCGTCGGTTACGCGATCGTCGGCGTTATCGGGCTGAATTTTATCTTTGGGGAAAAAATCAAGGCGGCGAACATGCTTCCGGCATTGGCCCTCGTAATCATTCTATATTTGGCCGGTTTGCGCTAAATTTGTTGGGAGGAGAGAGTTATGAAAAAAGCGGTAATGCTGTTGCACGGGTTTTTGACCGACCCCTCCGATTTTGAAGCCCTGCTTCCCAGTCTGCGGGACCGCTACGAACGGATTGAGATCCCGACGTATCCCGGCCATGACGAGGATGAGAGTTTTCATGATTTTGATTCCGGGAAGACGCTTGAACTTGTTCGCGGGAGGATGGAAGAGCTCCTCGCCGCGGGCGCGCGAGTCGATCTCGTCGGTTTTTCGCTTGGCGGCGCCCTGGCGGCTTATCTTTCCCAAAATTATCCCGTAAACAAGCTTGTTCTTTTAGCCCCGGCCAATAAGTATTTTAATTTTTATCTGCCTTTTTCGAAAATCCGTTACTTGGTGAAAAACTTTTACGCGATGGAAAAGGCGTTTTTCAAACGCGACCGCGAGAAAGTCGCTTATTACAAAAGTAAGTTAAAGACGATGTTCGCCGACGATATCAAGGCTTTGAAAATCGCCCGAGAAAAATACTTTAAAAGATATTTGCGGCGAATGTATCAAAATTTCAAAAGCCTGATCAAAACGGTCAACGAGGAGACGGACGCGATTACCGTCCCCTGCTTTATCGCCTGGGGAAAACTCGACCAGCTCGTTCCCCGGGAGTCGGTCCGAATGATGCGGGGGTTGTGCAGGCACGAAAACACGGTTTTAAAGATCTACGAAGACCATTCCCACCTGATGCTTTTGTCTCATGACAGCGAGGAATTGGTCCGTGATATCGTCGATTTTCTTGACGGCTGATATTTTGTATTTTTTTCCCCGCAGGGGAAAATAATAAAAATATGAAAAAGAAAATCATCTTAAATTATCCTCATTTGTTTTTGTTATGCATAACGATCGTTTCCGCGTGGCTTGTTTTGTATTTTATCAGAAAAGATATTTATAACTATAAAATGCTCGCGACGATAGGGCTTTTGGCGCTTGCCTGGCTCCCGATCTTTTTAACGTCGGCCTTGAAAATAAAAATCCCGCCCGTCGTCGTTATCTTTTATTATTATTTTTTAGTTTTGTCGATTTTTTTCGGCGTTATCCTCGGGTTTTACCTGCTCGTTCCCTGGTACGATAATTTTAATCACCTCGTCGCCGGGGCGCTTCTCGTGTTGCTCGGGATATTTATCGCCGCGCGGCTGGATAACGTCGGGTATTTAAGGTTTCCCGCGCTCCTGACTTACGGGTTGTTTTTCGCGGGGTTTTGCGCCGGGGCGTGGGAGATCGTCGAGCATATTATTATGAGGTTTTTGGAGCCGCGCGCCGTCGCGCCCGCCGACACGATCGTGGACTTGATTATGAATATGCTGGGCGCTTTCGCCGTCGTCGTTTTGGCGGTGATCGACGCCAAAGTTTACAGGCATAAGCACCTGGAGAAACTGCTTAAAAAATTCGAAAATCAACCGTGAGAAAACTCTAGAAATATAGAGTTTTTTCTTTTAATGTGATATAATTATGGCAACCAAGAGGGAGTAAGCATATGAAAAAGTTGATTCTTGATTTTTTAAAGGGAATCCCGATTGGTATCGCCAATGTCATTCCCGGTTTTAGCGGCGGCACGATGGCCGTGATATTAAATGTTTACGAGCGCTTGATTGCCGCGATAAGCGACATTTTGCGCCGCCCTTTTAAGGCGCTAAAGGAGGCCGGGGTATTATTCCTGGGCGTGCTCGCCGGGGTGGTAATCGCCGTCGAGCTAATCGTGTTTTTACTTGAGAATTTCCCGATTCCGACGACGATGTTTTTTGTCGGGCTTATTATTGGCTCAATACCCAATATCCGCGCCAAAGCCGGGCAAAACAAGATCAAACCCGCCGATGTCGCCGCATTTTTTATTTGCGTTACCGTGATAATCGTTTTTAGTTTTATCAAAGGGAAAACGCCGAGCGCGGTCGATTATGATTTTAAAATCGCGTTATTGATCTTTTTCCTTTCCGTCATCGCCGCGGCGGCGATGATTATTCCCGGCGTTAGCGGCTCCCTCGTTTTTCTCGCCTTCGGTTATTACGATTTCATCTGGAAGGATTTGATGGGAAATTTTATTAACGCAGTTATCGGTTTTAACATTTCCGGGGCCGTAAACGGGTTTGTTCGCCTGCTGCCGTTTATCTTGGGCGTCGCCGCGGGGATTATCCTGATCGCCAAGGCGATTAAATTTTTGTTCGCGAAGCGCCCGCAAACGGTTTATTACGCGATATTCGGGCTCCTTATCGCTTCCCCCTTTGCTATTATCTACGGCATGTATCGCGAATACCGGACGGAGATTATCGAAAACAACGGTTTTTGGGAATGGGCCGTCGGCGTTCTCGCGATCACCGCGAGCGCTTATCTCGTAAATTATTTATCCCGTTTTGACGAAAAGAAAAATAACGGCGCGGAAGAAAAATCTTAAGCGCCTTTTTTGCATATTTTCCGTCGGCGTCCGCTATCTAAGTAATACATAGGCAAACTAATAATTTTTAGGTATTTTTTGTCGGATAAAAAAATAATTGTAAAACTGGAAAAATTTTTATATAATATATTTGATACGGCGGCGATATTTTTTGGGGAGAACGGCATGAAAAAGAATTTGATACATTCCGTTTTAATGGTGACGGTGTCTTTGACGCTTATGTTCGGCGTCCTTTACGCCTGGTGGTCGTTGACCCCGGCGGTAAAAGTTGAGGAGTTCGTGGTCAACGTGAACAATCACCAGGCGGTCTTAAAATTGGAAGTCAAAAGAAACGAAGACGAATACGTCGAGGTAAAGTCCGCCGACGATATCCTGCAATTGTTTTATAACACCCTCCCCGACGACCATCTTTATTTTCGCCTGTCCGTGACCAATAACGGGAACAATTCCGTGACCGCCGATATATGGATGATCGACGTGTTAAGCGATAACGACCCCGATTACGACATGCGCAATGTTTTCTATCTTGCCGACGGTAAAATCGTCATTGACGACGAGGATTTCCCGGTGTCCGTAAAATCGGACGAGCCGGTGACGCTTCATGATCAGGAACTCCATCTTTATCGGCTGACAAACATCATAAACGACGATTTTGATTTACAGATTGCCAAGGCTTTGCCGTTCGCGGCGAAACAGACTCGGGTCGTGGAATTCATCTTGGTTTACGATAAATATACCGAGGCGCTGGATTATCAGGGCGGAATCCTTTCCATTGCCTCTTTGAATATAATTTTTGACATAACGGGAGACTAGTATGGGTAAGAAAAAATTTATCGCGATCCTGGCGCTTTTATTCCTGGCGATCGCGGCGCTAACGGCAAATTTAATCGTGGCATGGTTGACCGACACCGCCCAAACGGGGCCGACCAAGTTTCAATTGGGGGATGTTGAATTCACGTGGGACGGGGCGGTCAGCCAAGATTTGGTCGTGCCCGGCGAGAATATCGTCGCGACCGACTATACTCTCGTCAACACGTCAACGATTAGGACGGAACTGCGCTTTAAAATCGAGATTTATTCCGAGTATTTAGACGACGACGGCTCCGATTATGTCATTTTAACGATTGACGACGGCTGGGTTCTGGAGGACGACGGTTTTTATTACTATCGCGGGAGAGACACCGTTTTCGAGGAAGACAAATATAAGATCCTGCCTAAGACGGAGACGATTACCGTGATAACGGGAATAGAGCTTGACGGAAGCAAGGTTGGAAACGACTTCAGCAGTTCTTCGTTCAAGATTACGCTCGTGTTCGAGGCCAAACAAAGCGACTACGTCGATTGGGACACGCTTGGCCAAAGCAACATCGACTTTTCGACCGGCTTGCCAGGGACATGATTAAAAAAATCCTTGCGGTCCCGTTGTTCTTATTTCTGGCGTTTGTCACGATTACGGCGGTTTTGCCGCTGTTCGGAATCAAACACTATGTCGTCGCCTCCGACAGTATGTCGCCCACGATCAGAAGACACGCCCTGGTCTATGTCAATACGAGGGGGAAATACGAAGTCGGTTCAATCGTCGCTTTGAAAAGCGCGGGCTACCCCTTGTTGCACCGGGTTGTCGAGATCGGGGAGGATTATATCGTGACGAAGGGCGACGCCAATGACACCGTCGACCCCGAACCATTTCCCCATAAAGACGTAATCGGCGTAATGGTCTTTCAGATACCTTTGATCGGTATCCTTTTTCAAAGCCGATACCCGCTTTTGATTATTTTGTCGGCGGTATTGCTTTTTATCGTCGGCAGGCAATTGTATTTGGAAATAAGAAAAAAAGGGGAGTGACGGCGACTTGAAAAGAACATTAATCTACAGCGTCTTCACCGTCATCGTCGCCTTTTTTCTTACCGTGATCATCGTTTTGGCCTGGTTCATGGTCTCGGAGAAAACCGAGCCGATTATTATCACCACCGGCGCGCTCCGGACCGAATGTTCCTTTTATTACGGGCGCGATTCCGATTTTGACGGCGAGCTGGACGACGGGACTTATGTCGAGATTACCGAAGCGGGGATCGAGTTTTTTAACGTTACGCCCGGGCAGATTTACACTTACCGAATTGTCGCGAGAAACTTGGGGACGGTCGACGGCCTTCTTTCGATCACGATCAACGACATTATCGCAACCGACGCTCGGATGTACGAGGGCTTTACCGTAATGTTTTCCGACCCGGAAACAAAAGAAATCGCGCTTTTGAACGGCGACCTGCCGCTCTTCACCGATCTTATTTTGCCGGAAGGGGAGACTTATGTTTTTGATTTTTTAATTAAGATTAACGAGACGATCTCTTCGGAATTAAAATATGACACGCTTACGATAACAAATTTTATTGTGAGACTTGACCAAGCTTATTAAAACAGGATATCTTTATAATCAAGATATCTCTTTTTTCTAAAAGGGGGGTTCCCATGAGAAAACAATGCATCGTTATCGTCATGATCGCGTTTTTATTGCTCGCTTTGGGGACATTGATCACCGCGTTTTTTCTTGACTACGAAAGCTACGAAAACGATGTCGTTCTCGGCAAGGTGCGGGTGAGAACCGAGCTATATTACGAGAAAGACGGGGAAACCTATCCCGGAGCCGAGATGGTCATCGATCCCGCGAACAATATTAAAAAGAAGGGAATTTATCATATTAACGTCGTCGACAGGGAAAGCGTCGAGTTCATCGAGAACGTGAGAATCAGGGTCGTCGTCGAAAGCGACGTCGACACTTATATCCGGATCAAGCTTCTCGACCAGATGGTGTTGACGACGGTCAACTATTTGGGCGACCGAACGGAAGTCCCGATTATCGCGGAACGGACGGAATTTTATTACGACGAGTCCGAATGGTATTATAACAATGACGATGATTATTATTATTACAAGCTAAGAGCAAAGCGCGTGAGCGAAAGCGAGCCGCTAACTATCGTTTTTATCGGCGGGTATTTTCCCGACATTCATTATCACACCCGACCGCTCGGCTATTCGATTCAGATGGGGATAAAAACGGAAGCGGTCCAGGCGCATCGCGGCCCGCAACAAAACTGGGGATTGGATAATCCCCCGTGGGGAGGAACATGGTGATGAAAAGAATAGTTTACGCTTTTACAATCATTCTTTTATTCATTTTTGTTTTCGCCATTCAATCGGCGGTGATTTTAAACAAGCAAAATGAATACGTCCCTCGGCGCCGTCTCGGAAATCATGACTTCGCGTCGATTATCCCGACGATGCCCGACAACACGTACATTTCCTACACTGAATTTCGAAAGAACATCGCCAACGCGTCGGCCACCCCGGAGGACATATACGCCGGCGCGGCGGGGAAAAAGATCCGTTTCGACAGCGCCGAGGAACTTTACCGCTTCTCGGTCGACGTGTCATATCATCCCGACCAGATATACATGACGCCCGATCCGGAGGAAAACGTCAAACTCTCGTACGAAGTTATTAACGTTTTGCTTTCGCTTGATTATGTTTTGGGTCAGGACATCGATTACTCGGTTATGAAATCGCGCCAATTTATCCCGATCGGCTACTCCTTCAGTCTGCTTGACGGCACCTCGCATGAAAACATCTTTACCGGGACATTTGACGGGCGGGGTTTTGAGATTAGCAACCTTTACTTCGCCGATTACGAATTGCTCACTACCGTTGACGGCGAGGGGGAAGAACAGGTCGACCAAGCCCTCGCGCCTTATTACGCAATGTTTCCGTATAACGCCGGGACGATTCGCAATCTCGGCATTATCAACCCCACCTTCGAGATGACCGAGGAGCATACCGGCATTTACAAAGCGGCGAACTTGGTCGGTCATAACACTGAAACGGGGGTTATCGAGAAAGTGTACGTTATCGATAACCGCGACGATATTTTCCGCGCCGGGATCAGGATGCGCGCGACGGTTGGAGCGGGGGGGAGCGACTACCAGGCCGCGGGGATTGTGTTTGAAAATGACGGCGTGTTTCGCGACGCCTATTATGTTTCCAAAGTCGTGATCAACGCATCATATATCAACAGTTTTGAAGTTCAACCGGTTTTGTTCGTTGACCGGGCGGACGCGGAGAACCTCGTGTACGACGAGGATGTTTATCTTTTGACCGTCAATATCGGCGGAATCGATTTTACGGTCACGCAGCCGAACGATTACGCCATCGGAGAGGCGAGCGGCGTTTTGCGCTCTTCCTCGTCTTTGGGAAGCGACTGGTTCTATTACCCCGCCGACCGCTACCCGTCGCTTTTGGGGCTTGAGTATGACGAGGCCACCGACGAGTATTTAATCGGCGACGCCGTTGATTTGATCATATTTTCAAAGATCATGAACTATAATACCGTTTATCACGACGCCCCGTTCCGTTCGTCGAAATATCGCCTGACGGGAGATATCGACATGAACCAAGTGTCGCCAACGGCTTACGTCACCCCGTTGATTGATTTTTCCGGTGATTTGTCGGGCGACACGGGCTCAGACGGTCATTATTATATTTCCCGCTTGAAACTCGCGAACGGCGTAATCATCGACGGGAATTACCATGCCGGTCTGTTTAGTTATTTAAGCGGCAACGTAAGCAAAATAACTTTTTACGATTGCTCGCTTATTTTAAACGACACCTCGTCTTATTATAGTTCGGAATTTAATATCGGGTTTATCGCCGCGGTTCT
>ERZ773359.233-NODE-233-length-75811-cov-7.183721_pt1 | contig 75811 bp, 71 predicted proteins | sample MGYA00374955_ERZ773359 | MGnify/ENA primary metagenome ERZ773359 (study PRJEB29098, sample SAMN04486028) | biogas fermenter metagenome | study: EMG produced TPA metagenomics assembly of the Biogas fermentation microbial communities from Germany - Plant 4 DNA1... | reverse complement strand
ATTTGATCCCAATAAGCTAAACCAGATGGGAATCAGTCTTGATGAAATTAAAAGTAAAGTCACAGAAAGGGATTTCCAGAAACTTATTCAGGTTTTGGGCCCTGACGGAGCCATTATCGCGCAAAGGCTAAGATCATTATTAAAGTAGATTCGGAGGCGGTTTTATGGCGGATGAGCTTGATAAAAAGCTGAAACAGATTGCCGATATGTTCGGAGTGTCTGATACCAGCGGACTTAAGAGTATTGTTGAAAATATCGTACCACCCGAGTCAAGCTCAAATAGAAATAATCCTTCGTCAGGTTCAAACACTGCTCCCGAAGAAAGTGGCGGTTACATTCCCACGTCCACCTCACGGGACAGCAGTTTTGAAGCGGGCTTAATGGCAAAAGCTAATGAAATAATGGGAATGCTTAATAATGTCAAAGACTCAAGAATCGCACTGTTGAATTCCATACAGCCTTTTTTGGGCGCACAGAGACAGCAGCGCCTGGGAGGAGCCATACAGCTTCTGAAAGTTATTAACATTATAAGCACTATTGCTCCTACCTTCAACCGTGACACAAAGGGGTGAGTATATGATGGAACCAAGAGGTCTCAGCTCCATCCCTCTGCCCTACGAAGCAGATGATAAAAAAGAACGCCCTGCCCCTGTTCATCACAGACAACAACAATTTTTACCATCCTTCTTAAGAAACTTAAGACAGGATGATATTATTTTGATTGCGTTAATAATACTGTTATTGATGGAAGGCAGTGAGTGCGATTTTCTTCTGGTAGCTCTTCTTGTTGTTATTTTCCTGGCCGGATTTGAAGGAAACCCCGCTTTATAAAATCGTGCATAATTTTTGACCTATTGCAAAAGCTTTTTATGGATACTCAATTTGGAGGGTACTCATGAAAAGACGAAAAAAAATTGCGTGGGTCTATTTTATTGTCGCCATAGTATTGGCAGGGGGATTTATATTATTAAATCTTAGCGTAATAACGGATAATTCCAGCCGGGAAACATTGTCGTATTACGGTTCCAGCGGCAAAGAAGTGATCGAGATACAGAAGAGGTTAAAGGCCTGGGGATATTACAGGGGACCAATAGACGGCAAATACGGATATCAAACCTACCAGGCAGTCAGATACTTTCAAAGCAAAAACGGCCTTAAAGTTGACGGCATAGCCGGTAAACAGACCCTGTACGCCCTGGGCTTGCCTACCGGAACTTCCTCAACAACAAACAGCAATATTGACTTATTGGCGCGGTTAATACACGGAGAAGCGCGCGGTGAGCCTTATGAAGGAATGGTTGCGGTAGGTGCGGTGGTCCTTAACAGGGTGGCTGACAGCCGTTTCCCCAACACGATTGCCGGAGTGATTTATCAAAAAGGTGCTTTTGACGTGGTAACCGACGGGCAAATAAACCTGCCTCCAAATGACACATCATACAAAGCAGCACAGGATGCCTTGAACGGCTGGGATCCTACTTACGGGTGCATTTACTATTATAACCCGGCTACAGCCACCAGCAAATGGATTTGGAGCCGCCCTATAGTTGTTAAGATAGGAAATCATAATTTCTGTAAGTAACACTTTACTAAATGGGACGATTCTTCTGGTTAGGTTAACACCGAAGTATGGCTGCCATAGAACCGTCCCATTGATTATTTTTTTATTTTGACCCTGCGTCAACGGGCTTTGCGCCGGTTTCAACAGTCCTGCTGACCGGCTGGTATTTATCCCGAGATATTTCTTCAGTCTTTCCGTTAATTTTACGGGTGACATAAGCGGTAAATCCTGGCACTCCTTCAGATATTACTCTTGTTACATTGGGAGACAGAGATTCATTCACTACGGTTATAACTGAAGGAGGAATAAAATCCCTTTTTTCTACATTCAAAGTTCCGGTGATGATTTCACCTGTAGAGGCAAAGAAAACATTGAATCTGCCTGCAATTATTTCAGATAACAGTAATAAAGGCTTCCCTGTTTCATTACTGAAAATCAGATTGGCGCCTTCACCTTCAATAACTGCCTCCAAACCTGATTCGGCATATGGCACCGCTCTTTGAGCAGGCTTACGATTCAAAACCTTTATTCCGTCCATTGGCAGTGCAGCCTGATAAACAGCGGTTGCTACACGATTTAACAAATCCTTTTCCATGTCTCCTGAAAACTGAGAGAAATCCAATATATCATTCAGCCTGAACTCCTGGTTATTCTCGATAATTACATTATTAATACTGTCTTTGCAGTTTTCAGCCTTCTCAATAAGGTCAGTGTCAAATTCCACATTGCTTTTTGAGACCAGTGTATTGAAAGGCTCTTTATAAACAGGTTCCGCCAAAGTCTTAATTATAACCGGAGAATCATTTAAATTTATTCTGTATGGTTCAGCAGAGACAAATATAATATTTTTCAATTCTTGCTCCAGTTTTATATAGTCTATGCTCAAACCGGGAATTCCAGGTATCAGTGTTAAAGCTCCGTTTTCGATTCTGTACTTCTCTTTGACCGGCTCAGTTTTATAATGGGAAAGCAATTCCTCACATCTTCTGATTAATTTTCCGGAATTATATGTAAAAACCGGTTTAAAATCATAAATAACTGATTGTGAAAACAGCGTTTCAAACCCGTTTTCAGGCAACCTGCTTTTTATATTTTCGATAGTTTTATCCAAATCAACAATAATATCAATATCCTCATAAGGAACAGAGAAAGGTATACCCTCTATTTCTATTTTTATTTCACTGTTTTCGATCTTCTTAGTATAATAATCCGACAAAACTTCCCTTAAATATTCAATTGAAACACTGTCCAATGTAATCTCATCTGTGCTGACCGACACAATTTCCGTATTTACCTTTGTTGCTGAAAGTAGCAGCAATCCGGTTCCGCTACCAAATAATATTTGAATAACAATAAGAATCGCCCATAAGGTTTTAGCTTGAAATTTCATATCCTGTTTCATCTCCATATAACAAACGGGCCAGGAAATCCTGACCCGTACAATTGACTTTAGATTGGGCTCCCGAGCCCGCCAGTGTTCATATATCTTCTATAACGGGTGGGACTCACTTAAGTTTTGTAACGGGCTTTGGTAAGCCCGTTACACATCGATTTTATTCTTCATAATTCATTACAAGTTCGATAAGCTTTCCATGTGCTTTTACTTCATCTATCAAACGGTCGGTAATAATTTCTCCGTTATTTACTATTACACGGCCATCCGGGGTATATATCGTCTTTGTTACTTTCTTGCCTACAAGGTACTGTCTCTGGCGCAGTTCAAATAATTCCGCCGCACTTAAAGTCTTCTCTTCTTTTTTGTTTTCTTCTACCGGTACCTCTGCAGTAGTTTCTGTTCCAGGCTCTTCTATTTCTGATTTAGGTTCCTCTGCTTCTGATCCAGACTCTTCTGTTCCTGTTTCAGACTCTTCTGCATCGGCTTCGTCAGTCTTGCTTTCTTCTGTGATAGTTTGATGGCTGCTTTCTTCACTGCTTTCAAACGGTATCTCAAAGCTGATGTCCGGAACCTTGAAATCTATATTAAAAAGCTCCTCTTTCTCTGTCTCAGTCTCTTCAGCCTCTTCTGTTTTTTCCTGTACGGGTTCCTGGCTTATTACCTCAGAGTACACGATCTCATCCTGGGTAATAATTTCCTGATCTATACCGGAATTTTTTTTTTCTTCTGAGGATACTTCTGAGGATTCTTCTTCAATCGAATGGGGTTCAATCAATTGAGAAATAACATCGTCCTGTACTACAAGAAGATCCTTACCAAAGGTTATTATACTGCTCCGGGGAATAATTCCCGACGGCAACGATTTATCTGCGGGTACAAATTCAACACCGGTTATATTATAAGTACTCTCATCATTAACATAAAAATCGCCGGTTTTACCCAAAAGGCTGCCTTTTTTCGTTAAAACTCTGGTACCACTTACTGTAATATTTTTCTGCATAAGTTCGATGGCGGCCGGAATTTTCACAATATCACTGATATCATCAGGTTGTTGGATGGTTAATGCATATTCTCCTATACCTAAAACTCTGTCGGCGGGAATTACGCCTCCAGAAAGTGACCTGATACCGCTGTCGATGACAAAAAAGTCTATCGTACCTTTTGAAGCATTGATAATGACGTTTTTGACCTTTCCGATCTCATTCCCATCAAAAATGCTTACTACCGGCAAACCGATAATCTGCTGAGCAGTTTTCATCCTCAGCTACCCCCTTAATGGTATTAAGTTTTATGATAAAATCTTTAAGACATATGGTAATTCAAATATTATAATATCAGTTTAATGTTTATATATCAATGATTATCGCTAATAATTTTTAATATTTCTTAATATATCTTCTTTTTTGTCTTCACTTAACATATTACTTTGAGGGGAGTCCAGTAATTTGTAGATTGATTCGAGATTTCCTGTAATCTTGTACAAAGAGCATAAATCAAGAATCAGAAGATATCGAAGCTCGTCGTCAGGATCGAGAGTCAATGCTCTTTCGTAGGCTGTGATGGCGATTTGATAATTATGGTTGATTTTACTGTCCATGGCTATGTCAAGCAACCTGATAATAACTGACTGATTATCGGAAATGAAGGCAGGAACCTCTGTATTGATTTCCTTATTCCCGGTGGCATTTTCTTCTTCAGAGAAATCTTCCTCTATGTAAACATTCCGTTCTTCTGAAATACTATGTATCTCCTCTGTATGTAGTTTTTCCTCATGCTGTTTTCCAATTTCCTGAAACACATTTCTGATTTCACTTTCATCCTCAAGAGAAATATCTGTCTCAGCCATCTTAACGATATCTTTATTCTTCTCACCGGTTTCAAAGTTTTCAGTAACTGTCTCAGCAGCTTTAAAGGTATCGGGGTCTTGTCCCGGAGCCTGGTCTTTAACGGTTTTGTCCTCGGAATATCCAACAATGTCCTCAACCGTAATACCAGCTTCATCTATGGTTTTGTTACCGCTATCAATAAACTGTTTTGTAAAAACAGGTATCAGCAGATAAAAAATAATCAGGGCCGGTGCCGCTAAAAAAAAGAAGGAAACGATGAGGGATTCCGTAATGGAAAAAGTAAATCTTTCTACCAAATAATCTGCGATTAATGGAATCAACGAAGCGCAAACCATAGCCATAACCGTACAGAATGTCAGAATAAAAGTATTTTTTCGGCTGGTTTGATTCCTTTTTTTCATAATAAGAAAGATTATGATGCCCAATATACATATGGCTATGTTGGCAAACAAACAATATTTCAGGTACATAATCAGGTACACTCCATCTTTTGTATATTATTCTTATTCAACTGTCTATATTATATATTATATATTAAAATTACTAATATAAATATCGGTTATTTTTTTTTACTTTTAACTATTTTCCGAAAAAATTATCTATTCCCTGTTTTATTCCTTTGGCAAGCAGTTCCTGATATTCAAGAGTTTTTAATTTTGCTTCTTCTTCCTTATTGGAGAGAAAACCGCATTCTACTATGACGGTAGGCACTTTTAAATCCCTGAAAAGGATTATCCGCTCTTTCTTTACTAATGCCGTTCTCCTGTTGCTGTTGTCACAAACTTCGATCAGCGCATTCTGGATATTCTTCGCAAGTCTTTCACTGTCGATTGAAGAAGGAGGATAAAACGTCTGCGCTCCATGATACTTCGGGTCCGTAAAACTGTTCATATGTATGCTGACAACCACATCAGCCCCGCTTTGATCTATAAACTGTTTTCTTGCGGTAAGATCCTGTTTGCGTTTTTGATATATATCCTTTGTTCCGGAAGAATAATTAAGTTTATCTTCTGTTCTCGTCATGTAGACAATATAACCATCCTGTTCCAGGAGATTCTTTAACAGCTGAGCTATTCTTAAATTCAGATCCTTCTCTGCCAGGCTGGAGTATTCACTTACCTTTCCCGGATCTTCTCCTCCATGCCCGGCATCCACCACTACCACCGGGCCGGTGTTTTCTTTAACGGTTTCGGCAATCGGTGAGGTTCTTCCGTCAATACTGAATATCGCAACCGATAAAAACAGTATAAGCAGAATAAGAACGGCATTTTTTCTTTTTACCAATACGATCATCCATTATCCCATCCCTATGCAATATTTATAATTAAGATATTCAGGATAGGGTTGGACATATAACAAAAACCTGCACAGGCCACTCATACATTTTCAACAGGGATATCTCCGACGGCCTCCTCTTCGAAGCGAACCGGCTTATTGCATGTGGGTCTCTGCATCCGCCCTATGGTATTGAAAAAGACCGCCTTTTGCCGACGGTCTTTAACGGTCTTTTGTTGAAAATCTCTATTCAGTAAAATTTCCTGCCTCAGCCGCCGTTTCTTCTGCCTCAGCCTGTAGATTAGCGGCCCTGCCCGTTTCGAAAACAATTTTCATAATTGCTCCGGTTCCAAATATCCAGATGGCGACATTAATCACAAATGACAATATGCCAACGACAGATGCCGCTGCCGGGCCGACAGATGCCAGCAAATTAAGAACGATCTTAACCACAGTAATAGTACCTATTCCGACAGCCAATCTTTCGGGGACACTGAATTTCCTGCCTGTAATAGCATTCCCAAGCCATAACGATACGGGTATATCTGCAAACAGAATCGTAACCACCGTCACAAAAATAAACAACAGTAATCCAAAGAAAAATACGGAGCCTTTTATTATAATAACAGTCAGGATAAGAAGCAATATCAGCAGCAGACTTCCTGCCACAAGGGTTCCCAGGGTAGCTATACCTATACCTGCAGCCGTTAGAGGTTTTGCTTCTATAAAGTCACCGGAACGGAGGAAGAACCTTGGAAACAGTTTATACAACAGTAAAGCGAAGAGATAATAAATAAGCATTGTAAATATTGTCTTGATTATGCTCCATAAACTGATTCTATTATAATTATAATCACCTTTGCCTGCAGGTTCGACCGGGACAAACTCATATTCCCCCACATGTACATCGGAAGGGATCTCATACCTTGTAACTCCTTCGTATATAAGTTTTCCCTTTATTACTGTTCCTGGATTCATCCTGAATACAGAATTTTCCTGCATGTTTTTGATTTTCACATTGCCTTCGAAAGTGCCTCCAAGTGTCACGTCTCCTCCATATATAACTGTATCGCCTGATATTTTACCGTAAGAAGATACGGCAGCGCCGAACAAATATGCATTGCGTTTTATTTCCGCATCCTTGTCTATGACTACATTGGATGCAAAAACCATGGCATTTCTGTCAATAACTGCAGAAATCCTTGCATTATTCGACCCTGTGCGAACACTGCCCATAATATGTCCGTCAATATCCATTTCAGCACTTCCGGCAATTAAATCGCCTTCAACATTACCGGTATTTTTCAGTGTCTGAGCACCGGCTATAAAGTCACCCTGAATAGTACCGTCATTTATTACATTATTGCCTCCGGTGATAAAATCACCCTTATGGATTTCTCCGAATCTGATTATCGGATTTTCATTTGCCGCAAATACAAACACGGTGCCCGACAATATGAAAACCGCCAGTACTGAACATATTAATAATATCCGTCCTTTTTTCATAATAATCAATTCCTCCGATTTAACATTAAGAAACATAGCGCCTTCGCATTTTCTGTAAAAATGATGCTATACTTAAAAGACCATAGATTATGCCGGCGATTATGCCAATTTTAACTGTGGGTTTGATGAAATACGCGTTAAAAAAATCCCGGTAAGTTTCAAAAATCGCAGCTGATGTATTGTAAGCAGCAACAAGTTCATTAAAAACATCTTTTACAAACGTAAATATGCCGATCCTCAGAATATTGTCCAGCCAGGATACAACAATTACCCCAAAAACAATAAGGTTGAAAATCACATATGGCATGAAGAAATCCCTTTTCTGCTTCACCGAGTTCAGTTTTGTCATCACTCTTTTTTCGATATCGGCAGGGGCCTGCCACACAGATGTCTCCATAAAGATGAACGCCTCGGTAAGCTTATCGAACCTGGCCTTGCACGAGCCGCATTCATTGATATGAGTATTCAGTTCACTTTCATGAAGCTTGGATAATTCTTTATCAAAGCTTTTCATCATCAGATTCCAGGCTCGTTTGCAATCCACGCTTTTTCCCCCTTATTCACAGCCTTTTGCGAGTATGTAGTAAGACTTTTGGCAAGCATTTTTCGCGCCCTGTAAAGCCTGTTCTTGACAATACTCATTGGATACCCCGTAACATTGCATATTTCTTCGTAACTTAATGAATGTTGGTGATAAAGCTGTACGATAATACGGTATTTCTCAGGCAGACTGTCTATTGCATTTCTTATGTCATTTCGTCTTTCGGTGTCTAAAGCAGCTTTTTCCGGATCATCTTCATCTGTCGTGATTTTTTCCATTTCCTCGTCGTCCCATGCTGTCATTCGTCGGCTTTTGTAATTCAGGTTAATGCAATGGTTTACTGTAATCCTGGCAATCCAGGTTTTGAAGGTAAACTCAGGATTATAACTGGACAGATTTGCCCATGCTTTCAAAAAAACTTCCTGAGTCACATCGGCAGCATCGCTCTTATTTGTCAGGGTGTTCAGAGCAATACTGTAAACAAGGTTTTTATATTTTGTCACCAGAAATTCATAGGCATCCTTTTGTCCATTTAAGCATTTTTTGATAAGGACAATATCCTCCATCAGCTTTTCCTCCGGTTACATGAATAAATACAGTCAACATTTCAAAATGTCTGAAAATTAAAACAAACCGATTTGGGTGTCCTCTTTGTCTTCTTCCTTAAGATAGTATCCTATGGCAGGGATATTTGCCCTGTAGTATTCAGGATCTTTTAAACCGGCTTCGCTGAGAGGCAGTATTTTTCTAAGTGTACTGCCCTTCTTGGACTTTAGTACCCAAACTCCCTGAGAATCACGTGTAGTTTTCGGATTAATCTGGGAAGTGTTGAAAACCAATACCTTGTCTATGCTGCTGAAGGCAACAAAGTCCTTGTCCTCTTCCAGGTAGAATATATCAACCAGTGGAGACAGATCGTTATAAGCATTGGAAAGTTTCTTTCTGTTTGTCTTGGTTTCATAACTGGATACAGGAATTTTCGACATTTTCCCGTTTTCATAGGCAAAAAGGAAATATCCCCTGAAATCATCGGTGGGATGCATTTTTATTATTTTTTCTCCCGGCTCCAGGTTCAATATATTATTCAGATATTCACCCAACTGGCTTGCCTTACCGTCAGGGAACTCGTATACTTTTGCTTTGTAAACCACACATTTGTTGGAGAATAAAAGCAATTCCGCCTTATTGTGAGTATCGGCTTCCTGTATGATGAAATCATCGTCCTTTAGCTTCTGCTCGCCGGAAGACCTCAGAGATACCAAGGGTATTTTTTTAATATAGCCTTCATCAGTTAAAACTAACCGGACATTATAATCTTCTATGAGATTATCGGGAGTAACCTCTTCAATATGTTCCTCATCGATAATCTCGGTTTTTCTTTCCTGTCCGTATTTTCTGGAGACTCCCTCCAACTGGCTGCATATAATGTCCAGCACCCTGGCATCATGAGCCACGATATCCTTTAAGTCTTCAATTTCGTTTTTTAGCTTTTCTATATCGGCCGTCTGTCTTAAAATATATTCCCTGTTTAAATTTCTGAGCTTTATTTCAGCAATAAATTCAGCCTGAGCATTATCAATTCCAAAGCCTTTCATTAAATTCGGCACTACCTGGGATTCCTGCTCGGTATTCCGAATTATCCGGATTGCTTTGTCGATATCCAGAAGGATTTTGGAAAGCCCGGTCAACAGGTGGAGAGTTTCACTCTTCTTCTTAATATCGAATTCCGATTTCCTTCTGATGCATTCCATCCTGAACTGTATCCAATGATCCAGTATTTCCGTCACACCCAGGACCATCGGCTTCTGGCCGATCAATACGTTAAAATTGCAGCCAAAGCTGTCCTGAAGCGGTGTAAGCTTAAAAAGCTTATTCATTATGTCGTCAGGATCACTGTTTTTCTTTATATCAACCGTTATCTTAAGTCCTTCAAGATCGGTTTCATCTCTGACATCGACAATATCCTTTATTTTCCCGGATTTAATAATGGAGGCGATGGCCTCAATTATCGCTTCCGAGGATGTGGTATAGGGGATCTCATATATTTCTATGCAGCTGTTCTTTTTGTCATAGCGATATTTAGCCCTGATTTTAAATGAACCTTTTCCGGTGGCATATATTTTACGCATCTCCTGTTTGTTCAGGATCAATTGTCCCCCCGTTGAAAAGTCTGGCGCCTTTAAGTACTTTAATAAATCAAAATCGTCATCCTTTATGTATGCTATGGTGGCTTTGCATACCTCTCTCAAATTAAAGCTGCATATATTGCTTGCCATACCGACAGCTATACCTTGGTTAGGGTTTACAAGAATATTGGGGAATGTTGTCGGAAGCAGCACGGGTTCTTTCATTGTGCCATCATAGTTATCGACGAAATCCACGGTATCCTTGTCAATATCCCTGAATAATTCTTCGCTTATGGCCGCAAGCTTAACCTCTGTATATCTTGGCGCTGCATATCTCATATCCCGCGAGTATACTTTGCCGAAATTTCCCTTTGATTCAACGAATGGATGCAAAAGAGTCATATTCCCGGTTGTCAGGCGCACCAGGGTTTCATAGATGGCCGTATCGCCGTGGGGATTAAGTTTCATGGTCTGACCCACAACATTTGCGGATTTTGTCTTTTCTCCCCTCAACAAACCCATTTTGTACATTGTATAAAGAAGCTTCCGATGCGAGGGTTTCAGACCGTCGATCTCAGGAATGGCGCGGGAAACGATTACGCTCATTGCGTAAGGCATATAGTTAACCTTTAAGGTATCCACAATCTTTTGTTCAACAGGTTTGTTATCCATAGTTTTTCTCCTTTGGTCACGGGTCGCTCATACATTTTCAATAAAGTTGCCGTTGAGAAACCATACAACCGCTTCATTATGTTAACTCGTGGGTGGGTGCAGGGATCACATTTCGAACATCTTTAAGCACCCAGGTCCATAAAATCAATATCGCCGTTTTATGACATTCCTCCGCTTACGCTCCGTCATGTCCCAGCCGAGGGGTCTTCATCTCACGGGCCGCTCATTCATTTTCAATAAGGTCACTGCTCGGTGGTCTTTCCTTCGAAGCAGATCGGCTTATCTCAATGAGAAGCCTTGCATCCGTCCATTATTACGTATTATAGTAATCTTCCCATAGGTTCATGATACATCGATATATTCCATGTACTCATGCCCGTATTCTGAAATAAAATCCTTTCGGCCCTGCAGGTTATCACCCAGCAACAGGTCAAAGAACTTTTGGGTGTTCTCAGCATCGTCAGGCATGACCTGGATCAACCTGCGGGTTTCGGGGTTCATTGTGGTGATCCACATCATCTCGGGATCATTTTCGCCTAATCCCTTGGACCTTTGAATAGTCACCTTCTGGCCTTTAAGTTTCTCCAGAATTTCATTCTTTTCCTTCTCGGTGTAGGCAAAATAACTCTTGCCTCTGGCAGTTATCTCGAATAACGGTGATTCGGCTATGAATACCTTGCCTTTTTCTATAAGAGTGGGCATCAGCCTGTAAAACATTGCTAAAATAAGAGTCCTGATTTGATACCCGTCAACATCTGCATCGGTACAGATAATTATTTTATTCCACTTAAGACTGTCATAGTCAAATGATCCAAGGTTCTTATTGTGCTTTGATTTGATCTCCACTCCGCATCCTAAAACCTTTATCAGGTCCACGATTATTTCACTTTTGAAGATACCGCTGTAATCCGCCTTAAGGCAATTAAGGATTTTTCCTCTTACAGGCATAACGGCCTGGAATTCACTGTCTCTGCCCATTTTTACAGAGCCTAAAGCCGAATCGCCTTCCACTATGTAAAGCTCTCTTTTATTTACGTCCTTACTTCTGCAATCCACGAATTTCTTGACCCGGCTTGAAATATCCATGGTTCCGCCGAGCTTCTTTTTCACGTCTATTCGCGCTCTCTCGGCTGACTCACGGCTTCGCTTGTTTATCAGTACCTGTGCAGCGATCTTCTCGGCTTCTTCTTTATTCTCAATCAAATATATTTCCAGCTGTTGTTTAAGAAAATCAGTAATGGCTTCCTGGATAAACCTGTTGTTGATAGCTTTCTTGGTCTGATTCTCATAGCTGGTCATGGTTGAAAAAGTGTTGGTAATAAGTATGAGACTGTCTTCAATATCACTGAAGGTGATTTTGCTTTCGTTTTTATTGTATTTATTATTGTTCCTCAAGTATTTGTCGATCTCATACACAAAAGCAGCCCGTACGGCTTTATCCGGCGAACCGCCGTATTCCAGCCAGCTGGAATTATGATAATACTGTATCGTATTAATTTCATTATTAAAACAAAAAGCTATCTCCATCTTAACCTTATATTCGGGCTTGTCTTCACGGTCTCTTCCCCTGGCCGATCCTTCAAAATAGCAGGGCTTGGTTATTCCCTTGTCCTGGTTAACTTCAGACACATAATCGGCTATTCCGTTCTCATATACAAATCGCTCAGTTGTTCCCGACTCTTCATCGATGAATTCAAATACCAGCCCGGCATTAACTACGGCTTGCCTTCTTAAAACATCCCTGAAATATTCCACAGGGATCTTTATATCGGTAAAAACCTCCAGGTCCGGCTTCCATGTTTGTATAGTGCCGGTATGTTCATAATTGCACTTGGTTTTCTTCAAGCCGCCGATATTGTTGCCTTTTTCAAAATGAAGCTCATATTTATATCCATCGCGATAAACCGTTACATCCATATACTCGGAACTGTACTGGGTGGCGCAGGCGCCAAGACCGTTCAAGCCCAGAGCATATTCATAATTCTCGCCGATATTATTTGAATATTTCCCTCCGGCATACAGTTCACAATACACAAGTTCCCAGTTATACCGCTGTTCTTTCTGGTTATAGTCCAGGGGAATACCTCGTCCCTGATCTTCCACGGTTATAGAATAATCTTTATGCCTGATTACCCGGATTAATTTCCCGTAGCCTTCTCTGGCTTCGTCAATTGAATTGGATAAAATCTCAAAGAAAGAATGCTGGCAGCCTTCCAATCCATCAGACCCAAATATTACCGCCGGTCTTAACCTGACCCTGTCAGCGCCCTTTAATGATGTTATACTTTCATTTCCATAGCTTTTCTTTTGTCCGGCCGACATTTTTTCACTCCTACTGCTTTGTATGGTTTTAATTTATCAGATTGTATCCTGTTCCTTTTTATAAAAGTATTTCACATATTGTAACTGTTCAATACAAATTATATTACCAGGAATAATATATTGCCATTATATTTTACCAAACATCTGTTCTTAATGCAAAGTACGTTTATCAGTGGATTTTACGAGGTTTATTATTCCCTGTGCATTGACTTATCTTAATTATTATGGCTACAATAAAGCATGATAATTAATATGAAAAACAAGGGGGTAGTACTATGCGACAGTATAAATTCGCAATTCTCGGAGCGGGTGATATAGCTGAGAAAATGGCTTCTACAGTTATTCATATGCCGCAAATCATTCCTTATGGGGTAGCTTCGCGGGATTTAACACGGGCAAGTAATCTTGCAAAGAAATACAATTTCAAGAAAGCCTTCGGCTCATATGAAGAGATGCTCCAGGATCCTGAAATTGACCTGGTTTATGTGGCAACCCCTCATTCGCACCATTACAGGCATTCCATGATGTGCCTTGAGCATGGTAAACATGTTTTATGCGAAAAATCTTTTACAACCAATGCGAAACAAGCCGAAAGACTTATTGATTTCGCAAGGTCAAAAAACCTTGTATTAGCCGAAGCCATATGGACAAGATATTTGCCGATGTCAAAAACCATAAATGAATTGATTGACAGCGGCGTTATAGGAAATATCAGGCTGTTGACCGCTGATTTAGGCTATATAGTGACCCACAAGGAAAGAATCGTTAATCCAGCACTGGCAGGTGGCGCCCTGTTGGATGTAGGAGTTTATACGCTTAATTTTGCCGCAATGGTTTTGGGAGATAGAATCACAAAATCATCGTCCATCTGTACCTTCACAGATACAGGCGTTGACGCATCTGGAAGTGTTACCCTCTGCTATGAAAACGGAGTACTGGCGGTCCTGCATTTCAGCGTAGTGGCTCAGACAAATCGCCAGGGCGTTATTTACGGCGATAAGGGATGCCTGGTGGTGGAAAACATTAATAACCCTGAATTAATTAAAGTATACAACCTGGATCGGGAAGTTGTGGCTACTTATCCGGCGCCGCCGCAGATTACCGGATTTGAATATCAGGTAGAGTCAGTAATTAACGCCATCGAAAATCGACTTGTCGAATGTCCTGAAATGCCCCACAGTGAAATTATCAGGATCATGAAACAAATGGACGGTTTCCGGAAAGAATGGGGATTGGAATACCCGGCTGAAATCGAAAGCGTTTAATTATATCCTGTCAGAACGATGTGCCAAAGCAGGCGCGTCATGGAGAAAGCAGCCGGTTAAGCTGCTTTCTTTTTACATATAATATATGTTTTTCTCAACAAGAATACCATCTATTTTAAAAACAGTGTCTTTTTAAGTTTGTCCCAAAGAGAAGTCTGTTCAGGAAGAGCACCCTTTATGGTGATACTTAACTTGCCTGAGTTGACATCTCCGATACACTCAATACTTATACCTTCCTGCTTTTTAACAAGCTCTATTTTTTTCATGCCTTTTTTGTATTTGTCATAGGCATCACCAAAGAAAAGCGAGCATAGTCCCATTGTCTGTTTTTCATTCAAAACCGGTTCCAGATATTCTTTTGCCAGAGTGTTCACTTTACTGTAATCCCTGCAGGTGGATTCAGGCAATTTGCTGCCGTCAACCGATATACTTATCATTATCTCTTTCCGGTCCTTCCTGGCAATCACATTTGCAATGCCGTCATCGGACACATATGACAGCTTGTCATTTTTGTTCATCTTTTTTGCCAGATTATCAAGGCCTTCTTTAATAGTATTTAGGGTACGGGTTTCAACCCTGTCAAAAAATCCCCCCCGGGAGCCCGTCAGTCCCGCAGCAGCCATAACTGAACTGGGACTTGTCAATGCAACAATTATTGCCGCAAGAAGCAATATACTTAACAGTGAAACCATAGCTTTTTTAAACATTGCACATCTCCTCCTTGGATTGTTTACCAATATAGAATGTCCACACCGGGGAGAAACTTGCATTGTTTATCAGGTTTTTATAAAATGAAATCTAATTGTAATATTTGCTCTTAAGAATAATAGTCCTCACTTTGAATCTTCAATCAGATTCATGTCCTTTGTTGTAAGCATAAAAATATCTGCCGCGGAATTTGTTGTATAAAGATGTCTTTGTAATGTAAAGACTCTGGCGAATCATCCTGACTGAATTCTACAATACATAATCTTCCGCAATATTTTCTGATTGATTTTGCATACTATTGTCATTTGACTGTAAAGGATTTTAAATAAAGGGAATTCAATCGGTCAGCCACGCTATTCAAAATTCTCAAATGAATGAGCATTTATTAAAAAACATATTGACAATATTATTCAAGCAGTGTACTATTGTATTAAGCACTTAATACAATAGTACAAAGGAGTGATAACATGCCGTGGGATCTAAAATCCGACAGGCCAATATATACCCAGCTCATAGAGCAAATCGAATTAAAGATATTATCCGGCGAATATCCACCCGGGGCTCGATTGCCATCAGTTCGTGATATGGCTCAGGAAGCTTCGGTTAATCCCAACACTATGCAAAGAGCCTTATCCAAGCTCGAAGAAAAAGGTCTTGTGGTTACACATCGTACCAGTGGAAGAACGATTACGGAGGACACAGATATGATTAAACAAGTAAAATACGAGTTAGCAGAGAGACAAATAGCAGAGTTTATAGAAAAAATGCAGTTTATGGGATTTGAAAAACGTGAAATCCTCACCCTTATAGCAAAAATATTGGAGGAGATGAAATAATGAGGCCGATTTTAGAATGTATCAATCTAAAAAAGAATTTTGGCTCCAACCACGCAGTGGCAGGAATTAATCTGAAGGTCGAAAGCGGTAGAATTGTAGGACTGTTGGGACCCAACGGAAGTGGTAAAACAACAATAATTAAACTTGCCAATTCCCTTCTCACCCCCACCTCAGGAGAAATACTGATTGACGGAAAAAAGCCGGGAGTGGAGACAAAAAAAATTGTATCATATTTACCTGAAAAGACATACTTGAACAATTGGATGAGTATTCAACAAATCATTGAGTTTTTCTCTGACTTTTACAGCGATTTCAATTCTGAGAAAGCTTATGACATGTTGAAAAGGCTTAACCTCGACCCAAAAGAGAAGCTGAAGAATCTTTCTAAGGGGAATAAGGAAAAAGTTCAGCTCATTCTTGTTATGAGCCGTGAAGCCAAGCTATACCTTTTAGATGAACCCATTGGCGGTGTGGATCCGGCAGCCAGGGATTATATTCTTGAAACAATAATCAGCAATTACAATGAAAATTCAACCGTTATTATTTCTACACATCTTATTTCAGACATAGAAAAAATACTTGATGATGTTATCTTTATTAAAGACGGTCAGATTGTTTTGACATCCACAGTAGACAATATCAGGGATGAGAAAGGAAAATCTGTGGATGCGCTATTCAGGGAGGTATTCAAATGTTAGGAAAATTACTTAAATATGAAATAAAAGCTACCTCAAGAGTTTTTTTGCCACTATATTTTGTGTTAATTGTTTTCTCCGCTATCAATTGCTTAATGAGTCTTAATCCGGATTACTTTTCAACCGCACAGTTTATAACCTTAACTCTGTATATACTCATTCTTGTCGGGATGTTTGTTGCCAGCTTTATCGTTATGATTCAACGGTTTTATAAAAATCTTCTGTCTGAAGAAGGGTACCTGATGTTTACGCTCCCGGCAGAAAGCTGGAAGCATATTGTGAGCAAGCTTATTATAACTATAATGTGGATAGTTTTAAGTTGTATTATGTCCCTATTGTCAATATTAATAATAGCTTCACAGGGAATCGATTTGCCGGAATTTCTTGCAGATATAAGAATGATATGGGATACGGCATATTCTTATTTCGGAACGTCTTTATATCATTTTATAATTCAAATGGTTATAGGCTTCATTGTTATGATAACAAGCGGTATTTTACTGATATATGTTTCCATAGCCATCGGTCACCTTTCAAATAACCACAAGAAACTTCTATCCATCGGAGCCTTCATAGGTATCTACATTGTAGGACAAATTATTGCAGCCACATTGTTTATTGGAAACTACGGTTATAGCTTTGAATTTAAAATAGCACAACAATCCCCATATCCTTTTACTTTAGTATGGCAAGCAATTGGTATGTCAGCAGCATTTGCTGTAATTTACTTTATAATAACAAATATAATCCTAAACAGACGACTGAATCTGGATTGAAATTTTGGTTGAATAAATTTTAAAGGGTTGCTTGAAGCAACCCTTTTTGTTTAATAATTTCTCACTGTTTATGAAGCAGAATCAACTTCCCGTTTTTTCTTTTTCACCGAAGGCAAGCTTTTTCTCTGTTCCCCCAAGACCAGATTAGGCTGCTGATTGTTTAAGACAGTCTCCCTGGTAATAATGCACTTTTCCACATTATCAGTCGAAGGAATATCATACATAACATCCAGCATTATGTCTTCCATAATTGCACGTAGTCCACGGGCGCCTATTTTCCTTTCAATAGCCCTGTCGGCTATAGCCTCCAGTGCGTCATCTTCCACTTCCAGTTGAACGCCGTCAAGCTCGAAAAGCCTTTTATACTGCTTAACCAATGCATTCTTGGGCTTTGTGAGTATGTCAATAAGAGCTTTTTTATCCAACTGGCTCAAAGTAACCACTACCGGCAGCCTTCCAACAAACTCGGGAATAAGCCCGTACTTTAACAAATCCTGAGGAACTACCTGGGAGAATAATTCGCCGATATCCTTTTGAGAACGGCTTTCTATCTTGGCTCCAAAGCCCATTGACTTTGTCCCTATACGGTTTTCTATGATTTTTTCCAGGCCTTCGAAAGCACCGCCGCAAATAAACAGGATATTAGTGGTGTCTATTTGGATGAATTCCTGGTGGGGATGCTTTCTGCCTCCCTGAGGAGGTACCGAAGCCATGGTTCCCTCCAACACCTTCAACAGCGCCTGCTGGACCCCTTCGCCGCTTACATCGCGGGTAATGGACGGGTTTTCGGATTTACGGGCTATTTTATCTACTTCATCGATGTAGATAATTCCTTTTTCAGCCCTCTCAATATCATAGTCGGCTGCCTGGATCAGTTTTAAGAGAATATTCTCAACGTCCTCTCCCACATATCCTGCCTCTGTCAGGGAAGTGGCATCGGCAATGGCAAAAGGCACGTTTAATATCTTGGCTAAAGTCTGGGCAAGATAGGTTTTGCCGCAGCCGGTAGGTCCCATAAGAAGGATATTGCTCTTTTGAATCTCCAAATCATACCGTGTTTCCTGGCTGCGAATACGTTTATAATGATTGTATACGGCTACCGAAAGAGTTTTCTTCGCTTTTTCCTGTCCGACTACATACTCATCAAGAATTCTCTTTATTTCTTTGGGTTTGGGTATCTCATCCAGCGGCTGCTCAACAGGAATATCCTCATACTCCTCTTCAATAATCTCAGAGCATAGTTCTATACATTCATTGCAGATATATACGCCAGGGCCTGCCACAATCCTGTTCACCTGTTCCTGCGTCTTACCGCAAAAGGAACATTTCACCTGCTTCTTATCATCATAGCGCGCCATATTATCACCCCGTTACTCTGCGATCCATCACCTGATCGACTATACCATATTCCTTGGCCTCCTGTGCGCTCATGAAGAAATCCCTTTCAGTGTCAATTTCGATTTTTGATAGGGGCTGTCCTGTTCTTTCACTTAAGATTTCATTCAGGGTTCGCTTAACTCTTAAAATCCATTCAGCATGGATCTTTATATCGGTAGCCTGGCCTTTGGCTCCGCCCATGGGCTGATGTATCATAATTGTGCTGTTTGGCAAAGCATAACGTTTCCCTTTGGCTCCTGCCGCCAAAAGAAAGGCTCCCATGCTGGCGGCCATGCCGACACAAATAGTGGAAACATCGCATTTGATATATTGCATTGTATCATAAATAGCCATTCCGGCTGTTACGGAACCTCCAGGGCTATTTATGTATAGCTGGATATCCTTGTCCGGGTCCTCCGCTTCCAGGAATAACATCTGCGCCACCACGAGACTGGCGGTCACATCATTCACTTCATCGCTCAAAACTATAATTCTATCCTTTAAAAGCCTTGAATAAATATCATAGGAACGTTCTCCTCTGCTGCTCTGTTCAACAACTATAGGAACTAATGACATATAAAAACCTCCTTTTCATGTGCCCAAAATACCGGCGCTTTATATTAGAATCCCTTCGCACCGTATATTTTAGTCAATATTCTTGATTTGAATCTTATTCTTTCGCATTTTCGACCAGCAATTTTATTGTTTTCCTTCGCTCAATGGAGCTCTTGATATATTCTATATCGTCATCATGTAAATGTTTCTTCATTTCCTCCACCTGCTGGTTATATCGTTTAGCCATTTCTTCCAGTTCGGCATCAAATTCTTCAGGCGAAGCTATGATATTTTCCACCTCTGCGATCTTCTCCAGGACCAGCTGGGTCTTGACATCTTCCAGGGCGCTGTCGCGATAATCGGCTCTGAATTTTTCCATATCGGTTCCCATCATTTGGAGATATCCTTCAAGATTCATCCCCTGATATCTCAACTGCATATCCAACTGGCGCATCATATCGTCCAGGCGACGGTTTATCATGACCTCAGGTATATCGCAGGCCGCATTGTCAACTGCCAGTTTAATTATATCATCCTCAAATTTTCTGTCGGCTCTGGCCTGGGCCTGTTCGGTCAGTTTTGCCCTTATATCGGCTTTGAACTCATCAAGAGTTTCAAATTCACTGACATCTGATGCAAATTCATCATTTATTTCCGGAAGCTGTTTGAACTTTATTTCGTTGATCTTAACTTTAAATACCGCAGGCTTACCCTTGAGATCCTCACTGTGATAATCATCCGGGAATGTAACGTTTACAGTTACTTCATCATTTATGTTTGCGCCGATAAGCTGTTCTTCGAAGCCCGGTATAAATGTGCCCGAACCTATCACAAGAGTATATCCTTTGGCTTCTCCTCCCTTGAAGGGAACGCCGTCAATACTGCCTTCGAAATCAATGTTCACGGTATCGCCATTCTGTACGGGACGATCTTCAATATTAATAAGCTTTGAATTCCTTTCCTGGATCCTCTTTAACTCATTTTCCACATCTTCATCAGTAACTGCGACCGCTTCCTTCTGTACCGACAGACCTTTATACTGGCCTAATTCCACATCCGGCTTTACGGTTACCGTAGCTGTAAATATAAAACTCTTTCCGCTTTCAAGCTGAACGATATCAATTTCCGGTCTGTCAACAGGATGCAGATCATTTTCATCTATGGCATTATCATACGCTTCGGCGCATGCAAAATTAATAGCATCTTCATAAAGCACCTGTTCGCCGTAATATCTCTCAACCATGCTTCTGGGAGCTTTACCTCTTCTGAAGCCGGGAATATTGAACCGCGATTTGTTCTTGTTAAACGCTTTATTCATACATTCGTCAAATACCTTGGCATCTACCTCAATTTCCAATTTTACCTGATTTTTTTCAAGCTTTTCGATTTTTACGCTCATCTGTATATCCTCCTAAAATTATGTTCCATTTCATATCATAAACTATTTGATTATATCATAGTCAACATTTGTTTCCAACATGAGTTTTATCGGGTTAAACCCGATAATATTTGCTGAAATCAAATGATACCTTATGCCGTCAATCACTTCATCCTTCCAGTTTTCATTGAATTTGCCGTGAATATGTCCGTAAACGCATATACTGACATTATATTCTGCCAGTAACCCGGCAAAATCATTTGGCCTGTGTTCAGAATCAAAAGGAGGGTAATGAAGCATCGCAATTATCGGATTTCCGGTTTTTTGTCCTTCTTTTAGAGATAATTTCAGTCTTTCCAGTTCCCGGGAATAGATTTTTTTGTCCTCTGCTCCAAAATTATCGTCATCTAAGGGTTTCCATCCTCTCGATCCGCATATGGTACAATTGTCCACGGTAAACGAATTATTGTGCAGTATGCTTATGGTTTTATATCCTTTTGCCTGGCAATAACTCTCAAATTTTTTCCGCGTACTCCACCAATAATCGTGATTTCCTTTTGAAATAATCTTCTTCCCGGGCAGCATTTCTATAAAAGCAAAATCGGGATCCGCTTCTTCAAGATTGATCCCCCAGGATATGTCTCCCGGAATAAGAATATAATCTTCATCTTTTATATTTTCGGTCCAATGTTCTTTTAATCGTTCCGCATGGTCTCCCCATCCGAAAATATCCATGGGTTTATCGGTACCAAGGGAAAGATGCAAATCTGATATTGCATATATACCCATTATCAATTCCCTATTCCTGATTTTCTATCAAGGCAAAATTAATAATTCCCTCTGCTGCGACCGCTCCGTCCACACTGGCCTTTACCGCAACTTTGCCCATGCCCCTGCGAAATACCAGAAACTCAGCCTCGAGAAGCAAAACATCTCCCGGAACTACCTGGCGCCTGAATTTCATTTTTTCGATTCCTGTAAACAGACCCAGCTTTCCCTTATTTTCTTTCAGCATAAGCCCTCCGGCACAGGCGCATTGAGCCAATGCCTCAACAATAAGAACTCCCGGCATTATGGGATTGCCAGGAAAATGGCCTGCAAAATAAGGTTCGTTAAGAGTCACATTCTTAATCCCGGACACCTTCATTCCGGGTACAATTTGAGTCAATTCCCTGTCGGGCAGCAGAATGAGTCTGTCCAACATTAACATTGGATATCTGTGGGGCAATAATTTTTGTATTTCCTGAGCGTTTAACTCTCTCTTTTGTTCTTCCATATTTCCTCCGGCTAATCCTGGCTCCAGTTATGCCAAATATTTTGGACATCATCATGGTCCTCAAGGCGTTCGATCAGTTTTTCCATTTTTTCCACAGCTTCAGGATCAGTAAGCTCAGTATATGTAGCAGGCAGCATTGTTATCTCTGCCGATGCTAATTCGTATCCGGCTTTCTCCAGCTCCTCGCAGACCTTTGAAAAATCTCCGGGCGAAGTAATTATTTCATAGTACTCGTCCTCGGCTGAGAAATCCTCGGCTCCGGCTTCCAGAGCCAGGATCATCAGTTCATCCTCATCTGTTTCGGAGCTTTTTTCTATAATAATCTGCCCCTTCTTATCGAACATAAAGGAAACACAGCCGGTAGTTCCCAGATTCCCGCCATATTTATCAAAAATGTGCCGTACATCACCGGCTGTTCTGTTCCTGTTATCGGTATATGCTTCAACAATAACAGCGACGCCGTTGGGACCATAGCCTTCATAGGTTATTACTTCGTAACCGGAGCCGTCTCCTTCTCCTGCAGCTTTTTTTATACTCCTTTGTATGGATTCATTGGGCATGTTATTCGATTTCGCCTTGGCGATAACATCTTTAAGCCTTGAGTTGGTTGCAGGATCAGGACCTCCGCTTCTTACCGCGATTGCTATTTCACGCCCCAGCTTTGTAAACAGTTTTCCTTTCTGAGAATCGGTTTTTTCCTTCTTTCGCTTAATATTATTCCATTTTGAGTGACCTGACATAATATTACCCTCTTACTCCTTTTTTTCCTTATTTTTATACTCTAAAACATTTCCTTTATTATCAATATAAATATTTTCCGTTCCGGCTTCTTCCATACGCAATATCCCGCCAGTTATTTCCCGGATTTTTTGTTCGAGCAGTTCCTTTTTATCCGGCGGGGAATAAACCGTATACCTTACTTCATGGGTATAATCAGTATTCGCTATTATAAACCCTTCATTCAAAAGCATGTTCTGTACTTTGCCCGACAGATGATATTCTATCGGTAAAAAAAGTTTCAGGCAAGGCTTTACTATTATCTCCCCGGCATCCTCCAGCGCACCTGCGCAGGCCTTGCCGTACGCCCGCACCAGTCCTCCCGCTCCCAGCAGGATCCCGCCGAAATAACGGGTAACCACCACAACCACGTTCTGCAGGTTTTTCTTCCGTATAACTTCCAATATGGGAAGCCCCGCCGTACCCTGAGGCTCTCCGTCATCGCTGTAACGCTGATACAGGGAGTCCGAGCCGACCGAATAGGCGTAACAGTTATGAGTTGCATCCCAACAGGAAGTTTTTATCTGCTGAATAAAATCAAGAGCCTCCTGCTCGGTGTCAATCGGTTTTGCCCTGCCGATGAACCTTGATTTCTTTTCTTCAAATAGGTAATATCCCTCTTCTTTTATGGTTTTATAACTTTTCAAATTATTTCTCCTTATAAAAAAGGATGACATTAAGTCATCCTACATTTTATCAGAATACCTATAAACTATTCAACTATGGTTATCATATCAATTATGTCAGCACAATATAATTACATTTTAATCATACGAAGTCTTTTTCCCCAACTTTTCGCAAAGCTTTTTATAGGACTGCATAACCAGCGATTTATCCTGGCTGTAGGTAATCATATCAAGTGCGGCAGGGATATCAAAGAAACCGCCTTTTGAGTATTTTTCTGTCTCGGAAATTTCAAACCGTTCGTTGTCCGTTTGCATTATATACCACGCAATCCGGTTACATACCGGCTTTTGCCTTGTAATGGAATAAAATTCATAGTAGGTCCTGCCTGCCTGTTCAACTATTTCCCCTTTGATCGCGGTTTCCTCAAACACTCTTCTGACAGCCGCGTCTTCAGGGCTCTCCCCTTCCTTAATCAATCCCTTTGGCAATACCCACTCATTTTTCTCATTCAGTAAAAGAAAAACGCTATCATTATAAAACACAACGCCTCCGGCGCAATCCCTTAAAAGCATGTCAAATCCCTTCCAATCAATCCGGTAGTAAACTCTTTTCAAACATATGCCATGTCAATCTGCGGAGAGATGTCTATCTACGGATCAAATAAACACTGAACTTACGCCCCGGGTCTGATAAAAACAACTAGCACACGGATATCAACAATCGGGGACAAAAAGATCAGCATTAGTTTATCAGAATAATCACAGATAATGTATACCCACAAATGTATCGTCTCAAAACAGGTATTTAAAACTTAATCCATAAAAACAGATTTCAGGCACAAAAATTTTGTGCCTGAAAATAAACATATCTTTAGAATTCCGGCTCGATAAGTCCGTATTTTCCGTCCTTACGTCTGTAAACTACATTAACTGTCTCGGTATCGGAATTTATAAAAACAAAAAAGTTATGGGTAAGGAGATTCATTTGAAGTATTGCTTCTTCCACATTCATTGGTTTTAACGGGAAACGTTTGGTTCTGACAACATCAAAGCTTTCATCCTCGTCAATTTCTTCGTTAATATAAAAATTATCAGGAGTCATAGCATCCTGGCGAATTTTTTTACCGAGCTTTGTTTTATGCTTTCTGATCTGTCTTTCCAGTTTCTCTACTACCATGTCCATGGAGGCATACATGTCATTGCTGCATTCTTCTGCGCGAATTATCGTACCTCCGGAATATATTGCCGTCTCGAATGTATATCTGTCTTTTTCAATTTTAAAGGAAATTACGGCTTCAGCATCAGGCTTGAAAAATCTTTCAAATTTCCCGATTTTCTTAATGGCTTTTTCCTGCATTGCATTGGTTACACCGGCCTGTTTGCCTTTAAAGGTGTACTTCATAAAAACAACCCCTCTCATGCAAGTATCAATAATATATATTTGATTATTACCCAAAATAGCCCGCCTTAAATCATTGAACTTATCCACCGGGTTATCCCCATGTTATAAACAGTTGTGGATAATTTCTTTACTAAAGATATATTGGTGTATTAAATGATTTATATATTGCCCGTCACATGCATAAAAGGCACAGGACAGCCAATATCCCGTGCCTTTTATATCCCATGTCATATATATCTCCTGTAGTCAGAATAATTACCGGTTTTAATAATCCCTCAGAGCTGCATGCTTTATTTATACGGCTTATTTCCTTATGAACATTTGGACAAAAACATAGCCGTATTTATTGCTTTTTGATATTCCAATACCGGTATAATTGTAATTACTGTTCATAATGTTGCTGCGATGCCCTTCCGATTTCATCCATGAGCTTACCGCGCCTTCTATGGTTGAATTGCCTGCAATATTCTCTGCCGCTGCTTTAAATGTGATTCCAAACTGTCTCATCATATCAAAAGGCGAACCGTAAGTGGGTGAATAGTGTGAAAAATAATTGTTTTTTGTCATATCATTTGCTTTTATCCTGGCTACCTTCATCAGCTCAGGATCCGCAACAAGAGGACTTAGATTACTCTTGGCACGCTCCGCGTTTATCAAATCCAGGAGTTTCTTCTCATCCTGGGAATGCTCCCCGTCCTGCTTTTCTGTTGAAGGAACAGGTGTGGCAGTTGGGGCCGGCGTTGCAGGGGTTGAAGGTTTTGAAGGCGCAGGGGTATTTGTTTTTCCGGTCGATTCCTGATTGACCTCCGGTGCTGTCTTGAAATATGCTGCGGATACGCAGCCAACTTTGCCGGTTTCAGGATCGAACACGGCATACCAGTCCCCGATTTTTGCCAGGACATTAAGCCATTTATTTTTCGTGAATTTTCCTATGATTTCATGCTGAGTGGAAGGTCCGCTTCTCAAATTCAGCCTGTCTGCTATTACCACACCGTTAATAAAGTCAACCTTTTCGAATGTCTGCTCGAATGTCTGCGCTGCACCGGCCTTAACTGGCCCGATGCCAGGAGACACCATGAGACCGATTGTCATAATACATATCATTGACAAAGCCAAAATACGTTTTTTCATATTCTCCCTCCGTTATCTGCAAAAGATTTCAACCATAGTATTCTCTTTTTTTCAGGAATTATTTTTGGTATCCGGTATCTTTCCCTTCCATAAACTTCATTCGGCTGCAAACCGGATCGATCGTAAGCGAATAACGCATTAGCCGGCCCTTTTGAACCAAAAGAAGCATTTTCAAGATTTATTGTTGCCAGTATATTTGAAATTAACACTGCCGGAGTTCTAATTTTATAAATTATTTTTTTAATGCCGGAATAACAATAGGGATGGTCATATAAAAACTTTTTTCACCGCCGAAACAGCTAAATTATATAAATAAAGACCACGCTCAAAGGTTTACCCTTTTGCATGGTCTTAGATATTAGCACCTGTTTAAAACTGGCCATAATATACCTGTGTTCGTAAATCCCGGGGCCGGCTCCGCTTAGTTTTTATGTTTGAAACGGTTATTTCTGTGATTGTGCCAGGAGCTTTTGAATCTCGTCCCTGGTAAAGTGATACTTTTTATTGCAGAAATGACATACAAGCTCTGCGCCTTTTTCGTCTTCTGCAATTTCTGAAAGGTCTTCCCTGCCGATACTCATAAGATTTTTTTCCATACGCTCCCTGGAACATGTGCATTTGTAGCTCACAGGGCATGTTCCCAGCATTACCGGATCCTCATGGGAGAAAATCAGTCTTATTATTTCTTCCGGAGTTTTCCCTTCATTAAGGAGAGTGGTAACGGGCTTAAGATCCGAAATGCCCCGTTCAATTGCGGCAATGGCATCTTCGGAAGCATCCGGAAGAAGCTGAATAAAAATCCCTCCGGCAGCCATAACCTTATAATCAGTTCCTATCAAAACGCCTAAGCTCATAACAGTCGGTGTTTGTTCAGAGTATGCGTAGTAATAAGTCAGATCCTCCGCAATCTCTCCTGAAACCAGGTCTACCGATCCCACATACGGTTCCTTAAGACCCAGATCCTTGATTACACTCAAACGACCTTTTCCTACGGCTCCTTTTATATCAAATTTGCCGGCATCGTTCAGTGACAGGTCAAAATAAGGGTTATGCACATATCCTCTCACTCCGGCCTGATAATCGGTGACCGCTACTATTCCCCCAATCGGGCCGTCCCCCTTTATTTGTATCGTTATAGTCTGATTAATTGCCTTCAGGGTCTGACTCATCAGAGCGGCTCCAGTCAGGACCCTTCCAAGAGCCACTGTGGGCGTCGGCAACATGTTATGCAGGATCCGCGCCGTTTCAACCGTATTTGTCGTTACACCGGCATAGATGGATATTTGTCCGTTCTTTGCCATTGCTTTTGCTATATAGTCGTTCATATAAACTTCTCCTTTTCAGTCAGATACACAATCTACACCTGTATCATAGCTTAAATCCGGGAACAGGTCGTCAATGGACTCACCTTTAAATATTCTGGTAAACAGGGTGTTTATGTGTTTTGCCGCAGTATCGGCAGCGTTCATGATGATATCATCAACCGAGGACCGGCGGGTCTCCCCTTCAACAAAAGGATTTACCCATGTTCTTTTTTTTCTGTTTGCCCAATCGATGGTATCATCACAGGTTACAGGGTATGGAATCATCGGGGGTTTTATTCCCCCTCCGGTAAAATTGTCCAACCAATTTATTATCGCCTTTTTCCATCCGTTGGGATCGTAAAGGAGATCATGGCCGCGATAAAAGTCTTTCAATACCCTGTTTATTTCTTTTTGTTCAACATCCGTTCCGTAGATTTCTGAAAAAGCTTCCTGTAAAAAATCAGCCACACCGCCGGGCCACTTTTTCCCTATGTCGGCCAGTTTCCTGGTTCTCTCCTTATATGCGTGTTTTCCCTTTACATCTCTCCACATTATAACATCCAGGGCTATTTCTACCTGCTGATGTGTCGCCATCCTCGGCGTCCCGTCCATTCCCCATATCCATTGGCTTTCAGCCCATGAAACATATGGGTGGAGCATCCTGTCCAGTGTAAAATGGCAAATAAAACCGCACATGTACACGGCAATATTGATCCAGTTTTTATCGTAGGAAACATTTTGAAGCTTTTCAAAACCTTTTTGCAAAAATGCTCCCGTTTTTTGCCTGTGCATGACATGGCCCAAATCTTTCAGAGGCCCTTTCCCCGGGAACGGGAAGCATTTATAGAAGAACAGGGGGTCCGGCCCCTGCGCGCCCAAATGATAAAGAGAGCGCCTTTTTAAAACGCCCTCATAAATTCTGCGGCTCTCTATTCTCTTTAGTACTTCTTCTGCAAGGATTATGTGGGTAAGAAAACCTGCCATATTACTCTCCTCAGGTCAATGGGCTGAAATCCTCCGGTTTTTTGTCGGTTAATCCGAAATAATAAGCAAGAGCTTCGGTAATCCTTTTTGAGGCTTTTCCGTCGCCGTATGGATTTACTGCTTTGGCCATTCTCTGGTATTCGGCGTTGTCTTCCAAAAGAAGGCGGGCTTCATTATATACTGCCTGGGCATCGGTTCCCGCCAGTTTGACGGTTCCGGCTTTTACAGCCTCAGGCCTCTCAGTTTCCTTTCTTAACACCAGAACAGGCTTGCCCAGTGAAGGAGCTTCTTCCTGTAATCCTCCCGAATCTGTCATAATCAATGTAGATTTATTCATTAAATTGTGCATGTCCTGAACATTCAACGGATCTATCAAATGGATACGTTCATGCCCCCCCAGGATCCTTTCGGCTGTTTCCCTGACAACGGGATTCAAATGCACCGGATATATGATCGAAACGTCAGGTATATCATCACAAAGTCTGCGTAGGGCTGTACATATATCATTCAAGGGCTGCCCTATATTCTCCCTCCTGTGGGCGGTAACCAGGATAACCCTTTTCTCATTGAAGTCATAGGATCTTAAAAATGGATCGGCAAATTTATAGTCAGGTGATACGGTTGATGATAATGCGTCTATAACAGTATTCCCGGTAACAAATATATTTACCCCGTCAACATTTTCCTTCAGCAGGTTCTCCTTGTTTACCGCCGTAGGCGCAAAATGAAGGTCTGCTATTGCACCCGTAAGCTTCCTGTTCATCTCTTCGGGATAGGGGGAATACTTGTCATAAGTTCTTAATCCCGCCTCAACGTGGCCTACCTTGATTTTTGAATAAAAAGCGGAAAGCGAGGCGGCAAAAGTCGTGGTAGTATCACCGTGAACCAGCACCATATCAGGTTTTACCTCCTGAAATACACGGTAAAGCCCTTCAACGGCACGGGTAGTAATATCGGTCAGGCTCTGCCTGTCCTGCATTATATTTAAATCATAATCTGGTTTTATCTTAAAAATATCCAGGACCTGGTCCAGCATCTGCCGATGCTGAGCGGTAACACAGACTTTTGATTCCAGGATCTCGCTTTTTTGCAGTTCTTTGACCAATGGCGCCATTTTGATCGCTTCAGGCCGGGTTCCGAACACAGTCATGATTTTAGGCTTACTCATGTTGAGTTTCTCCTTTCTATTTACCCTATTCACCTTTATTCACTTCTGTGCCGGATATTTTCTTTTCTTCTGAGCTTGCTTCCTGTTTTATGCCTGACGCGGCTTCCAGCTGAGCGTCAATATGTTCCGTATTGGCAGTCTTTTTTTGCTCCATGCCATTATCTTGCGGTGTCACAGCAATGTCTTTAAGATTTCTTGCGCCCCCTATTCCAAACACAACAATCATTATCAGAAGAATAATGGAAGGCAAAAGTCCCTTGTCGACCAAAGCTATTGAAATAAGGCTTAGCGCCCCGCTCACAATGTACAGACAAATAACAGCCATTCGATGGCTCAATCCCATGTCCAGCAACCGATGATGCAGATGTCCTCTGTCTGCCTCTACTATTGACTTTCCATGCAAAAGCCTTCTGAATATGGCGAACATGGTATCAAAAATCGGAAGTCCAAGCACCAGGATAGGGATCGCAACAGCCAGTGCGGTAACCGATTTCATGGTTCCCTCTATGGATATTATAGCCAGTATAAATCCCAAGAAAGTGGCTCCCGTATCGCCCATGAAAATCTTCGCCGGATTGAAATTATACGGTAAAAAACCTGCGATGGCTCCAACCAATGAAACGGCTATAATCGCTATATCATCCTGCCTGCGGATGACCGAGACAATATACAGAGTCATGGCAGCAATACCGGATACTCCCGCAGCCAGACCGTCAAGGCCGTCAATCAGGTTTATGGCATTTGTCATACCTACTATCCATAATATGGAAATTATATATGCCAAAATATCGCCCAGCATATACATCATGCTGGGATGAACGGCAACGGTTGACTGGAAAGGCTTAGATATGGCTGTAATCCTGGTCCCGGTGGAAACGACTATTATCGCGGCAATCAACTGTACGGGCAACTTCACTCTTGCCCTGAGAACTTTGATATCATCAATAATCCCAAGAATGATGATAATGAGTACGCCGGCTATTATCCCCAAGGTTTCCGGCTTTGTCAGGTATTCAGTAAATGACTTTATATCCTTGGTGGCAAAACTGTATGCCGCTGCCAGGACAAAGCCCGCAATGATTGCCAGGCCGCCCATTAAAGCCATGGGTTTTTTATGGACACGGCGGCTGTCATTCGGAATGTTTACCGCCCCTGAATTTACGGCAATTTTTCGCACAATGGGAGTAGCAAAAAAAGCTACAATCAGTGCCACGGCAAAGGCAACCAGATGATGAAATTCTATTGTTATCATGCTTACACCTCTGCTACTACATTAAAGAGAAGATTAATATTTGGGATCTTCATATTTTATTACCCGTACTCCGGCTTCCTTTAATAACTCCATTGCAAGCTCATCCGGATAATCCCCTCTGAAAATAATCTTGGTAATGCCTGCATTTATGCAGAGCTTGGCGCAAAGAACACATGGCTGTGTCGTTACATACATGGTAGCACCTTTTATGCTGGTACCTGAATATGCTGCCTGAACAATGGCATTTTGCTCAGCATGAGTAGCTCTGCAAATCTCATGGCGCTGACCTGAAGGTATGTTTAACTCGTTTCGTATACAACCAACCTCGGCACAGTGTTTGCATCCGACGGGGGCGCCATTGTAACCTGATGCCAGGATCCTTTTGTCTTTCACAATAAGGGCTCCGACCTGCCTTCTTAAGCATGTTGAACGTGTTTTTACCAGATCAACGATATTCATGAAATATTCGTCCCACGAAGGACGCATAAAAAAGCCCCCCTCTTACTTAAAATTCAGTATACATGGCTTATTTTGTTCCAAATAATCTGTCGCCCGCATCGCCGAGACCCGGAACTATATATCCTATATCATTCAGCTTTTCATCTATCGCGGCACAGTAAATGCCTACGTCGGGATGCTCTTGGCTCAGTCTTTCGACACCTTGTTTGGAGGCGATCAGGCAAACAAATTTTATGTTTTTCGCTCCCTTTGCTTTAATAAACTTAACAGCATCACAGGCCGATCCTGCGGTGGCAAGCATCGGATCCAGTATTACCACTTCGCGTTCGTTGATATCCTGGGGAAGTTTACAGTAATACTCGACAGGCTCCAGGGTATCATGATCGCGGTAAAGGCCAATATGCCCGACCCTGGCCATGGGTACCAGCTTAAGCATTCCGTCCACCATGCCCAGCCCAGCTCTTAAAATAGGAACAAAAGCCAATTTTTTGCCTGATATTATCTTTGTTTTTGCAATCCCTATGGGTGTTTCGATTTCTACTTCTTTAAGAGGAATATCCCTGGTAACCTCGTATCCCATCAGCATAGATATTTCCGATGTCAGTTCGCGAAACTCCTTGGAACTGGTATTCTTATCGCGGAGTAAAGATATTTTGTGTTGAATAAGCGGATGGTCAAAGACAAAAACATTTTTCTGCATAAAAATCCTCCCAGTTAAAATTATTATAACGAGCTTAAGATTCTCGCACCTAACAGATATCGGTCACAATTTTCGCTTTTATGATTGGGAAATCGTATCTTCCCTCGTTTGTTCGATAACCCGGGACCTTTGGAAGTCTTCGATTTTGCCGACATGTGATGCTATTTAAGATACCGGTTTTCTATTTCGGTAATTTCATCTATGCGTCTTTTGTGTCTTTCTTCACCGGAGAACTCGGTTCCCAGCCATGTATCTACAATGGCATATGCCAACTTTTCCCCAACAATAAAAGCCCCAAGGGCTAAAACATTCGTATCATTATGTTCTCTTGTCAAACGGGCAGAAAAAGTATCGCTGCACAATGCCGCTCTTATGCCTTTAACCTTATTGGCGGCTATAGAAATACCTATTCCTGTTGAGCAAATTACTATACCCTTGTCACATTCACCTTTGCTTACAGCTAAAGCGGCTTTCAGGCCAAATGTGGGATAATCGACCGACTCGGGACTATATGTTCCAAAGTCTTTGACTTCATAGCCTTTTCCGATAAGGTAAGATTTTATTTGCTCTTTCAGGGCAAAGCCGCCATGGTCGCTTCCCAATGCAATTTTCATTGACTAAGCCTCCTTTTTTCTAAATAGATTTTATAGTAACACGGCTCCATTGTCAAAATTTTAAATGTATATTTCTAAATTCATTCAGAGGCATATCGCCACTTTGTATGCGAAAAACTCCTACAGCTTTTCCAGGACCTTCATGAGAACTTCTTCAATCTCGTAAGCACAATTTTTATACACATCATAATCCTGTCCGAACGGGTCGATAATATCAGGATCCCCCTTTACCCCTGCAAATTCTTTCAGTACATGCACCTTATCCGCAGCTTCGGGGAAAACATCAATAATCATGTCCCTTTGATGCCTTGTCATGGTAAGAATAAGGTCTGCTTTTTCAATATCGGAATAATCCAAAACTTTCGCCCTGTGATAATTTAAATCGATATTAAACTCTTTTTTCATTACCTCCATTGCCTGATAACTTGCCGGATCATTATCAAATGCATATACTCCGGCCGAGTATACTTCGAATTCTTCCTCTATGCCCTTTTCTTCAATTATGTCCTTAAATATGGCCTCTGCCATTGGACTTCTGCAGGTATTGCCCGTACAAACAAAAATAACCCGTTTCATCATTTCAATTCTCCTCATCAGCTTTAATGATTTTCCCGGCGGAAGCCTTTTTAAGCCTGTTCATGACAGCCCTGCCGACACCTTTTTCCTCGAATGTTTCCGAATAAATTATGTCTACTTTTTCATCGTCAAATGTCCTGAGGGAGTCGTACAATCCGGCTGCTATCTGCTCGATATGCATTACCGAACCTGCAGTTATAATTACATCTGCATTATATTTATCCTCGTTTTCCCGGCTTGTTAAAACACCGACTTTAAGTCCCTTCCTGCTGCTCTCTTTAATAAGCTCATTGATCTTTTTCACCACTGAATCAGGTTTGCCGCTTACCAGGAACATTTCAGCCTTTGGAGAATAATGCCGGTACTTCATGCCCGGTGAACGAGGCTTCATATCGCCTTTTATTTCCAGGACCGGGTCTGCAGCGACATTACCCAGGACCTTTTTTAACATCTCCCAAGTGATCCCGCCCGGTCTTAATATAACGGGAACTTCGGAGGTTACGTCCAGAACAGTTGACTCAACCCCCACCTGGCAGGGACCTCCGTCAATAATGTATTCTATACGCCCCATCATATCATCTATTACATGTTTGCAGGTCGTAGGACTGGGCCGGCCTGAAATATTGGCGCTTGGCGCGGCTACCGGAACACCCGCATCCCTTATAAGTTTTTGTGCGATGGGATTATCGGGCATACGAACGGCTACGGTGTCCAAACCGGCCGTAATAATGTCGGGAACCAGATTGGACTTTTTAAAAACCATGGTTAACGGCCCCGGCCAGAAAGCATCAATAAGCAAAGCCGCTGCTTCAGGTATCTCCCCGACCAGTTCATCGAGACTCGAGACCTCGGCGATGTGTACTATCAAAGGATTGTCTGAAGGCCTTCCCTTAGCTTCATATATTCTTCTGACAGCATCCGGGTTTAATGCATCGGCGCCAAGGCCGTAAACCGTTTCTGTGGGAAAAGCCACCAGTTTTCCGTCCCTCAGGGCTTTTGCCGCGTCTTTGAACGCTTTGTCATCCGTTCCGTTTATAATGATCGTGTTCATTCAAAAATTACCTCGGTTTTCTTTGTTTATTATAATACCATATACCATTTTTGTTTCAAAAAAAAGAGGTCACCTGTCAGGACCTCTCTTGTATCTGTATCATTATTATATTGTGCTTATATTTTTTTATTTTTTACATCAGAACTGCGATATTGTACACTCTTTTTCAATGGAACGGTTTCGTCGTTCCATGAAACATAAGCGGGTCTTACCGCTTGTCCCCGATCCTTAAATTTCCTTACAGCACCTTCTTTATAGCAACCATCACAATAGTAACCGCTGTTGATCGGTTTGCCGCATATCAAACACCGGATGAACCCTTTATTGTCACCAACTATTTCCAGTCGGTCCTCTCTGAGATAACGCTTGATGGTTTTTAATGACACTCCTGTGTGCCGCATAACTTCATTTGAGCTGGCCCCGGGGTGTTGTAAAAGATACTCCTTGATTCTTCTGAATTCTTCTTCTTCTATAGCAAAACAAGTTGGACAGACTTCTTCAAATGCTACCTTTTCAAAAAGTCTGTGACATCTGGCACATTCGTAATTCGCCAATTCTGTCCCTCCTTAATTAAAATTGCTACTCCGCTATCGTTTTCTGAAAAACCAGTAATAGCTTTCATTTTTTCAATTTTACTTCTTTTTATCAAAAAAAACCGACCGGCCGCTGTTCTGATCAGGGTAATAAGCTCCTGCAATGCGCTTATACTCATTGGCGGTTTTTATCTGCCCCCGTACGGTGTTCAGTTCGGCTTTAACAAGAGCAGTATTTTCGTCATCTAATTCCTTTATTTTTATCAAGCATTGTGAAATGTTTTCTACAACTCTCTTTAATTCAGCCGTACCCGGCAGATTATACCGCGGGAGCTCTTCAAATGAGTTTAATGAAAGCAGTTCCTTAAGCCTTTCCGAACAGACCACAAACCGCTTATCCAGTTCATCAACAGCGTCCATTCTTTTTTGGCGCTCTTCCAGAAGCTGATTCATTTCATCAAATCTCTTCTCTTTTATTACCTCATTTTGACTTTTTGTAAACAAAAGTATTTCGTCCAGCAAAACAGATTTTTGGGACGAAATATCAGTCAATCTCCGGATATAATCTTCTGCTTGCATTTGATTCTCCATCTCAGTCAGGTAAAACATCAGGATTTTTTACCGGTTTTTTTAGAAATCTTCATGGCCTGCTCCCATGTATCTCTGAGAGCCTTTGCAAAACCCAGGATCTCTTCAAGTATCTCCTTATTCTTTGAAATATTCGCATCTATAAGCCTTCTGAGCATATAATCATATATAGCGTACAGGCCGTCAGATATCTCGTAACTCATATCCAGGGTATTCATGAACTCGGACACAATGTTCTGCGCCTTAATAATATTTGTATTAGCGTCTTCTATATTCTTCTTTTCTATGCTGTCTATACCTCTCATAATAAACTTTACAAGACCGTTGTAAAGCATAAGGGTAAGTTCCTCAGGACTTGCCGTAAAAATAGAGTTTTCCCTGTACTGATTGTACGCGTTATAAGCAATCATATAATAGTCCCTGCTTTCATTTATTCTCATTCATAACGGTTTTTTCCGTATATCATTGCTGAAAACCGAACTGGCTTAACAGCCATGAACTTTGCTGATTCATTTGAGCAAGCATCCTTTCCAGAGCCGAGAATTTTTTATAGTAATTCTCTTCCTTTCTGGTGAGCTTTTCTATCATATCGTTAATTCTGTTGTCATAGTCTTTCAGCTGATCATTTATTAAGTTCTTGGTATTGGTTAGATCTCCTTCTATTCCGGCTTTTTCCAGAAGTATCCCTTTTTTCCCGTCTTTGTCCCTGAATGTTGAGACATGATCCTCAATTATGTCGGATAGTCGCTGGAGAACACCTGATTTTTTGTATCTGTCGGCCCGCTGTTCCGCCGTTGCCGTTCTGCTGTAGCTGGGGTTTTCAGCCGATACGCCGTTTAAAAGCTTTTGCACCTCATCAGGCATGGTAAGAAGCGCATTTTTCAGCTTATCCTCATCCAGATAGAGTTTTCCCTTATCCGAATAGGATTTACTCTCTATGCCTATATCCTTCAAGGTAATACTGACACCTTCCACTTTTTCATACAATGCTGTACGCATGGACGAAACGAGGCTCTGCAGGATACTGTCGTTATTCAGCAGCCCGGTTTTTGCCTTATCTTCCCATTTTTCGATGTCCTTTTCTTTCATCGCATCCTTCTGGGCATCGGTCAAAGGCAGGTAGTTTCTGTCATACTTTTCGCTTATCTTGCCGTTGATGCTGTCAATAAGCTTATTATATTCCTCTATAAAGCTCTTGATATTATTAATAACCGACTCGGTATCCCGTGATACTGTAATGGTATCTCCCTTGCTTTCTGCCTCATGAGCCTTATATAGGTTATAGGTAACTCCGTTTACCTTAAAACTGTTCGTGCTTCTGACAATTGTCTCACCGTCAATCGTAACGATTGCATCCTGACCATTTATACTCTCATCCAAATTCAAAGCCGTCAGGAAATTACCTGTTACATCTTCTATGGTAATATTATTTCCTGCTCCGGTAACAGTGGAGGTAAGAGTAATCCTGTCAGTAATTTCATCATAGCTGATTTTGGCTTTAGTCTTTTCGTTGTTGTTAATCTTGTCAAAAACCTGCTTTAATGTATCGGTGGATTTAATATTGATGGTCTCACCATTGATAATGAACTGCGCATTGCCGTCCTCGTCAAATTCCAATGGCACACTGAAGGCGTCTTTCAGGCTTAAAAGCGAGGTATTTAAAGAAAGTCTGTTAGATTCTCCTTCAACAAGACCTAAATCATTCAAGCCTGCCAATTCCTCTGTCGGTCCCGGAGTACCATAAACGCTGACCCTGGTAGCTCCGCTGCCGGCATTAGTATTGATAGTAAAATCAAAACCATTTTCTGTTACGTTAAGGATCGAAACGTCAAATTTTGAGATTTGTTCCCCATCTATGGTTACTTTGCCAAAAGCATTATCTAATTCGTCTTGAAGTTGTTGCCTAAATTCTTCTGCAGTAGTGCCGCCCAGGGTAATTTGTTTGCTTACTCCGTCCAACTCGATAAAAATCTTCTTCCCCTCAAGGGCTGCAAGTTTATCTGTAAGGCTTTCCCCGTCGGCTGAAACAATGCTCCCGGTAATTCCTTTGCTTATGGCTGAAGAATTGCGCAATGAACTGGCTGAAGCCAGTTGAAGGATCTTTATGCTGTGTTCTCCAATATTGGCTTCGCTTGTTGCGGTGGCAGTAACATATGCACTGTTGCTGCTGACGACAGACATAGCTTTGACCGAGTTTTGGGACAACATATAAGTAGCACGGTTGATAATATCAAAGAACTTGCTTTTAAAACCCATAAGCGCAGTGCTTATTTCCCTGTATGCTTCCTGCTTCCATTCAAGCAATGTTCTTTTCTGCTTCAGGGCATCCAAAGGTATTCTCTCGGCTCTCATCAGCTCAGTTACCATGGTTTCGGTGTCAAAGCCGGATAAACCCGTTAATCTTATTTTTGACGTGAAGCCTGACACTCCGTTCATATCAGCTACCTCCTTTCGTCAACAAGCAAACCCGCCAGTTCAAGCAAATTTGCAAACATATCCAGAAGTTTTTCAGGCGGGATTTCTCTGATAACCTCCTCGGTTTCAGAGTCTACAACCATGACAATCACCTCATTCAATCTGTCGTGGATTTCAAATCTCAGCGATCTGTTCTGTATTTCGAATGTATGGTTCACCTTATCAATTGCCTTCTGTATGAAGGCATCGCTTACTTTTTCTTCTGTGTAGCTGCCAATTTCCTGGTTAATAGATCCGGCATTTACCGGAACTTGTGTTTTTTCAGCATTCACAGCCGTCTCTTTTTTTGACTGAGCGGATGTAATACTTGCCTGAGATTTAAGAGTTGCATCCATGCTATCAATTCTCATGACAGATCCCTCCATGAATCTATTTCTAAGCTATATATCGACAAAAAATTGTATTTGTTTAACAAAAATTTTACCACTTATTAATGTAAATAAAACAAAGTATAATTATGGATTATAATTACATAATAATATAAATCCCATAATATTCAACGTATTTCCGCTATTTTACGGTATAATCGCCATTTTATGTTTGTCGAAAAAAATTTTTAATCCATTTTTTTAATTCTTTTTTGTTTAACTATTAAGTTTCGTGGTAAATTACCGATAAAGATAATGTGAGTAATAAAAATCCTATGGCGCCAAAGGAATTTGATGACTCATAACCAGATCCCGGTTGACAGGGATCAAAAAACGGGAGAAAGGATTCTCCCCAAAAATTATCAAGGAGGATGAAATTATGAGAATTAATCACAACATTTCAGCACTTAACACTTATCGTCAATTATCAGTCAACAACACTGCAGGGGGCAAATCTCTCGAGAAACTGTCCTCAGGTTACAGGATAAACCGCGCAGGCGACGATGCAGCAGGTCTTGCTATATCCGAGAAAATGAGAGGCCAGATTCGTGGCTTGAACCAGGCAGAGCGCAACGCACAGGACGCTATCTCTCTTATCCAGACAGCTGAAGGCGCTCTCAACGAAACCCACAGCATCCTGCAGAGAATGAGAGAATTGGCCGTACAGGCTGCTAACGACACTTATACACAAAAAGATACAGACGTTGACGGCGATCGTGACGAGATCCAGAAAGAAATTGAGCAGCTTACCTTCGAAATAGAAAGAATCGCTAAAGACACCCAGTTTAACACCATGAACCTGATTGACGGCAGCTTCAAGGGAACGTTCCAGGTAGGCGCGAATAAAAACCAGACAGTTACACTGTCAATCGGCTCAATGAATGCTCAGGCTCTGGAATTAGGTACAGTTAGCGACAACACAATCTCAGGCGGTATCAGTTTAGCTAGCCAGGTAAGTGCATCAGCAGCTATTGCAACTATTGACAAGGCTATTCAAAAGGTTTCTTCTGAGCGTTCCAAGTTAGGTGCTATGCAGAACAGGCTTGAACACACCATCAACAACCTGAATACAACCGCAGAAAACCTGACAGCATCAGAGTCCCGTATTCGTGACGTTGACATGGCTAAGGAAATGATGGAGTTCACAAAGAACAGCATCCTGCAACAGGCAGCAACAGCAATGCTGGCTCAGGCAAATCAGCAGCCTCAGGGTGTTCTGCAGTTACTGCAATAATTGTCGACAAATTTGTAGTTTTTGTAGCTTACGGGTCAGAGTCTTCGGGCTCTGGCCCTTTTTAATAAAAATAAATCAAACTTTATTCTGTTTCAGGGAGAGCATTATGAAAATTTCATCCTGTCTGATAGTTAAAAACGAATCCGAAAATATTGCCAGATGCCTCGAAAGCCAACGGAATATTGCCGATGAAATCATCGTTGTAGATACCGGATCCACCGATAACACCAAAGACATAGCATTAAGTTACGGGGCAAAAATATATGATTTTGAATGGAACAACAATTTCGGTGATGCTAAGAATTTCGCTTTGAGTAAAGCCAGCGGCGATTGGATCATTTTTCTGGATGCTGATGAATACTTCGATAAAAATACCCAAAAAAATCTGTCTTTTGTTATAAAGCGTATCAACAATGACAAAAGTTATGATTCTATCCTGTTTAAAATGCTGCATACCGAAGGTTTCAACGGCCGGGTCATATCGGTGAATCCGGCAGTCCGGGCATTCAGGGGCAAACAAAAAATCCGCTTTGTCGGGGCGGTACATGAACAACCCGTTAATAAGGATAACACCTTATATGCCGCCAATATAACCGATTATTCCTTAACTGTATATCATACCGGCTACTCGTCGGTTTTATTGCCTGAAAAGGTCAACAGGAACCTTGAAATCCTGAAAAAAGAAATAGAAAACAATAATATTTCAAACCTTACCTATTATTACATGAGTTCGATATATAATAACCTCAATAATCCCGAAGAGTCCGTCAAATACGCCCTTCTTGCTCTGAAAGAACCTGGCTTTGACAGTACCATATTGGCATACCAGCCATATGTTTTCCTGATAGACAATATGATGAAGCTGAGAGATAAATATACCTTTGAAGAAATAGAAAAATATATAGAGGAAGCCCTCAGCCGTTACCCGACACATCCTGAAATACTGTACTTCGTAGGCAATGTCAGAAAAGAGCAGCGGAATTACAGTGAGGCGATCGAATACTATCTTAAAGCAATAAAGTGTAATGAAAACTTTAATTTACTGTTGAACAATAATTTCCCTGCACGGCTTGAATACGTTTACTTTAATTTGGGGGAATTATTGAAAAAGACAGGAAATCCTGTTAAAGCGCTTGACTATTATTTCGAATCCCTTAAAATTAACAAACACAATTTTGATACTCTCAAAGGTTTATTTGAACTGATCAAAGACCAGAAACCGGCCGAAATAATTCTATTCCTGAATGGCATTTATGATAAGGAAAACAAAACAGATCTCGTTTTTCTGAATACGGCAATGGCTAATCTGGGAAATAGTATACTTGCGAATTATTATTATGTGCAGTATGAAAAGATATTCTCATGCCAGGGTGCCAATACTGCAGAAAAATAAAACGAGGTTACCAGAGCAGTACTGCATTGGATTACCCCCTATATACAGGTGATTATATGAATAAAATTTTGGAAGAAGACTTTTCATACATTGCCGGTAATATCGATGTGCCATGGGATCAATTTAACGGAAAATCTATCCTGATAACAGGCGCTGGAGGTTTTCTGGGATCGCTCCTGGTACGTTTTTTTTATTATCTGAATGATAAGCATGACCGAAATATCCGGTTGATTGTCCTGGTCCGGAACGAAGAAAAGGCAAGAAGATTATTGGGCGACAGAGCCGTTATCATCCAGGATGATATCTGCAATGTTTCTCAAATACCTTACGATATCGACTACCTTTTTCATTGCGCGGCAGAAACTAATTCCAGGAAAATGATAGAGAGCCCGGTTGAAGTTTCGGAAGGAATAGTCGTAGGTACTTTCAACATAATGAGGCTGGCTCGCCAAAAAAAAATAAAGAGCGCTGTATACATTTCTTCAATGGAGGTATACGGCAATGTGCCGGAAAAAGCCGACAAAGTTGATGAGAATGACTGCGGAGTTATCGATGTTTTGTGTGCCCGGAGCTGTTATCCAATGGGTAAAAGGATGGCGGAGAATATATGTTTTAACTATTATTATCAATATGGTGTGCCTGTAAAGATCGCCAGGCTGGCACAAACATTTGGTGCCGGGGTCCTTGAAACCGATAATCGGGTATTTGCGCAGTTCGCCAGGAGTGTAATGAGCAAAGAAGATATCGTACTTCATACAGACGGTTCATCCATTGGAAACTATTGTTACTCAGCAGATGCAATCCTGGGACTGATCTTTATTCTATTAAAAGGTGTTAACGGGCAGGCCTATAATGTTGTCAATGAAGAGTTGACCATGTCAATTAAACAGATGGCTGAAATTGTGGCCAATAAAGTTGCGAACGGATCTATATCAGTGAAGTATGAAATCCCCGAAAATAATGTTTATGGTTATGCTGCTGCTAGAAAAAATAGACTTTCATCAAAGAGATTATGTTCTCTTGGCTGGAAACCGATGTATGGTATGGAGGATATGTATAATAGAATGATAGCAGCATGGAAGTTGAAGTGAGATGGCATGAAAATTAAGACTGTACAGAAACAGGTTATGCCAGGCTCCGGATCGTTCTAAGGCATCATAACAACTGCTATTACGATGCAGTTTTTATGCGATACCGGAAGAAATGATTTATGATATAAAAGTTATGTAACCAATGAAGGTAACACCTATGGAAATACCAAAGTCAGATTTCAGAAAAATGCAGCTCATTATGCTGGAAATGCTTATTGAATTCGATCGGATTTGCAATGAGAATAATATCGTTTATTCTTTGGATGGCGGTACATTATTGGGAGCCATCCGGCATAAAGGCTTTATACCCTGGGATCCTGATATTGATGTTATCATGCATCGAAGCGAGTATGAAAGATTCAGGGATGCCTGTAAAGTTGATCTGGATACAAGGCGTTTCTTTCTTCAGGACCACACGCTGGATCCTTATTACCGATGGGGCTATGCACGTTTAAGGCGTAAAGGGACTGAGTTTGTGCGAACTGGGCATGAACACATGAAATATAAGAGAGGAATTTTCATAGATATAATGCTTGTGGACAATGTACCGGACAACCCTGTCATGAGACCCATACATAGGTTCCTGTGTTTTTGCATCAGAAAGATCCTTTGGTCAGAAGCCGGCAAAGTCCTTCATACAAAATGGTACATGCGGTTATGGTATCGTTTATTGTCTATTATACCTACTGAATGGGTGTTCGGTTTCAGAGACTGGATAGCCGGTATATATAATGCCAGAGATACTGAACTCATTAGGAGAATGACAGGTGTATATCCAAAAAGATGCAAATATGGTACTCCGAAATGTTTCTATAACAAAAGGGTCAAAGTGGAGTTTGAAGGCCGTATGTTCTGGGCTTTTGAACAATATGACGAGTATCTCAGACTTGTTTACGGGGATTATATGCAATTGCCGCCGCCTGAAAAAAGAGTACCTCATATTCCATGTTCCAGGTATAAGCTGATTGAGCCTGAATTATGACCTGCCATGACAGGCAATGGATATGGTTCCGCTGCATGGGCAGAGTATATAATGGAGACATCTGTATGGAAAAACAAAAGTTATATCAATTATTTGACAATTATTTTTCAAAATATAAAAATGATCCTATTGTTTTATATGGGTTGGGAATCAATACAAAATACCTGCTGGAAGAGGCAAAAGACTATAATATCATCGGAATCGCGGCAAATGAAAGAATAGGCGAAACCGTTTACGGAAAGGAGGTCATGCCGATCGAGGCAGTTCCGGGAAAAGCCGGAATCATTGTGATAATCGCTCATGCTCAGTCCATAAAAACTATCTATGAACGAATCAAACATATAGAAGATGCCGGTGTAGAGATTTTTGACCTCTTTGGGAAAAGACTTAAGGAATACTATAATGACGAAAACCCAAATGCAGATAAATGTCCCTCCCTTGAATCAGCCTTGGCCATGAAGACTGATGAAAGGATGCTTTGTTCTTCTGTTGCCGATGTAGTCCAACATGCTGCAGACAAATGTGATTACAATATTTTGAACCTGTTCTCCCGCAAAGCATTCGGCGATCCCCTGTCATTTGTGAAATCAAAAGGGAAGATCAGAATAAATAACATGTACGAATTAGGCTATTACTGCTTTGCACCGATAACAGTCAAATTTCTTTCATGGCTGGTCAGGGAGCTTGAGAATATTGAAAATTCAATAATCCTTTTTTCATCACGAGACGGATATTTGCTTTACAAACTGTACCAGCTTCTTAAAAGCAAAACACCCGGGCTGAAGCTGCCTGATGCAGAATATTTTTATATTTCGAGAAGAGCAGCTACCGTTGCCTGCATTCAGAAGGAATCTGACATTATTGATATCGTTGCATCAGTTTTAAACTTATCAAAAGGTAACCTGAGAGTAATTTTAGAACAAAGATTGGGAACTGTCCTTGACGAATGTGACACAATATTAAACCGTTCGCTTACTGACGTTTTAGGAAAGAACGAGATTCATAAAATTACAGCAAGAGTTTTGGAATATAAATCCACAATTCTGGAAAATGCCGCTTCCGAGCGGGAAAATTACTTAAAATATTTAAAAGATTTAGATATTTATAAAAACATATTCCTGTTTGATTTATATTCAAGGGGAACAAATGCAGCAAAGCTTAGCAAACTGCTTAACAAAAAAGTAAAACTTTTATGCTATGCTGTTAAGGATTATCCTAATGAATATATCAATTCTGATAATGATTTCAGAAGTATGTTTGACAGCAGCAGAATTATGTCCGGTGAGTGGTTCAGAAGATGTTACCAGTTATTTGAAATAGTATACTCATCACCGGAAGGACAACTCAAATGTTTTGACAAAAGCGGCTCACCCCAATTTATTGAAAACAGCCAATACAAGTACGGCTATATTAAAGAGGCACAAAAAGGGATCCGAGCTTTTATAAACGATTTGAACATATTTGACGATATATGGTACAGAGGTGTTTACAGCCCGGACATGGTGGATTTTATGATTGGAATGCTATCACATAAGTATTCCATTGTTTCATCGGAAATACGTAATGGTTTCCTATACCATGACAGTTTTTCTCTCGATAAACCCATAAATGTTTGGGAAAGTATTATTTGAGGTTTAAGATTATGCGAAAATTTAAAAAGGATATTATCATAGATCTGACGAAGTCATTAAAAGAAGCACATGAAGAATTACTTATGATAACAAAAAAAAGAGAGTATGCGAAAGCTTATAATCTCCTGGAGGTTTGCCAGCAGGCAGCTTTTTCTATTGGTACAACTATTGAAGAATCCGAGAGTAATTCTGAAGAAATTATACATGAACTTGAGGCTTATTGTGATGACCTTTATCTGATCGGCAGTAATCTGACAAATACCGGTTATGATTTTGATTCTGTTATAAAATCAATTAACAAGCGGCTCAATGTCATTGAAAATTATATCATAAATATTAAAATTAAATACGAAATTGTTTTTTTACCATATAACGCTTCAATGTGGGATTCCATGGAAAGTGTCTGGATGGCTGCTTCTGAAGATCCGGACTGTGACTGTTATGTAGTTCCCATACCCTATTTTGAAAAAACATCTACAGGCACGGTATTAAAATATGAAGGCGCATCTTTTCCCAAATATGTACCGGTGGTCCATTATAACGATTACAGCATACCAGACAGGAAGCCCGATATTATATATATACATAACCCTTATGATCAATACAATCTGGTAACATCCGTGCATCCGGATTATTATTCATTTGAATTAAAAAAGCATACAAAAATGCTTGTATATATTCCATACTTTATTACCGGCAGATGTGTGCCGGAGACATTTTTAAATCTCCCTTCCTATAAATATATTGACAGGATAGTTATACAATCCCATAGCCAGCTCAGGTATTACAGACAGTATATACCTGCTGAAAAATTGGTTGCACTGGGTTCGCCCAAAATAGATAGAGTAATCACCTTAAATAAGCAACAAAAGGATTTTCCTGAGGAATGGAAAAGCAAAATTAAGAATAGAAGAGTTATTTTTTATAATACAAGCCTGTCCGGCCTTCTAAAATACAGAGAAAAAGCTCTCGATAAAATGGAATATATCTTCTCGGTCTTTAAAAACAGGGATAAGGAAGTTCTGCTGTGGAGGCCTCATCCTCTGAGTAAGGCTACCCTTCGCTCGATGGTACCTGAGTTATATCAGAGATATTGCGAATTAGAGCAGGAATTTATTAATGATAATATTGGAATATATGACACCACCTCGGATGTTTCAATTTCCATCGTGCTTTCAGATGCATATATCGGAGAAGAAGGGTCTTCTGTTGTCCATCTCTTTGGGATCTTGGGAAAGCCCATATTTCTGTTGGATCTTAGTATCCCCAGTGAGCAAGTAAACATAAATAATAATTTAGTTGGATGTATGGATGCATGCAAAGTAAATGATGATCTATGGTTTGCAAGTTGTCATTATAATGCCTTATGCAAAATGAATATGAATACTGGTTGGGTTGAAATTGTGGGCAGTATCCCAAACGAAAATATATATGGAGAGCGGCTATACCAGGATATCATAGAAATGAATGACAAATTGTTCCTTGCTCCTCAAAGAGCAAGAGAATTGGTTGAGTATGATTTAAAAAAAGGATTTTTTAAGAAAATCGCGCTAAGAAGGCCTCGCTATCCTGAAAAATCTCAGTTTTCGCGGATGGTCAGATATAAAGAATATTTATATCTTTTGCCAACATATTATAACGCTATTGTAAGGTATAATACCACAAATGGTACCTTCAAATATTACTCTGATATGCTAAATGAAATTGGCAATGACTATAATCGAGACACAAAAAATGTTCCTGATTTTATGAACGCTATGTATATTGAAGGTAATCTATTACTGTTGGCATCTTCAAGAACAAATGCTATTATAGAGTTCGACATGGAAACTGAAAAGTCAGTTGTATATAGAGTTGGAAAAGAATCAAATACTTTTTATCGGATGGAATTTGACGGTAATGATTATTGGATTATTCCCCAAGAAAGTAAGGCTATAATAAGGTGGAACAGAAAAACCGGTAATACTGTAGAATACTCTGACTATCCAGAAGGATTTGACGGCGAAGAAAATGCTTTTTTAAATATTATTTGCTGTGGTACATATATGCTTGTATTTCCCAGAAAAGCCAATATGATCATCAAAATTGACATTGATACTGGAATCATGAGTGAATTCAAGCTACCCTTGCCATATAAAGAAGGCGACCGAAAAAATAAATATTACGATTGGCCTAACAATTACTACTTTGCAAAAAAAATTGATGAAAGACACATAATCGCATTATCTGCTTTTGATTGCAGTCTGGTTCTGATAGACACAAAAACCGAATCTTGTACAATAAGAAAATGTTATATCAACAATAAGACAGCAATACTCAGTTTCGGAAGTAAAGGCGATAATATTCCATATGCATGCTGTGAAAGTAGCTTGATAAATATTGAAGATTTTTTATTTGAACTTGAGTCAAAAAAGGTCTTTGATCAACAGAATCAAATAAAAGCGTATGAATCAATAATAAGTGATATTGACGGAACATGCGGGAATAAGATACACAATTATATAATGAATCAAATAACGAATAATGAAAACTTCTAGGGACGCGTGGTAAACATGAATAATTTTCTCAAAGAAGAAACCAGATGTGAATATAAAATATCCGAAGATATAAAAGCTGTTTGGCATGTACAGCTTGATCTCCTGGAGAAGTTTAAAGCCGTCTGTGAACGAAACAATCTGAAATACTATTTAGCCGGAGGCTCATTAATAGGCTCAGTAAGACATCAGGGATTTATACCCTGGGATGATGATATTGACTTATTTATGCCCAGAAAAGAGTTCGAAAAATTGAAGGAAATAGCTGCTAACGAATTTAAAAAACCCTATTTTCTCCAAACAGAAGAAAGCGATCCGGATATTTTTCTTGGAAGTTTTGCAAGGTTAAGAAATTCTAATACGACCCATATAGAGCCTTTGTATATTGATAACCATAAAGGTAATTTAGGTATATGGATTGATATTTGCATTTTAGACTATATACACGAAAAACCGTCCGAGAGACAGAAGCAAATACAAAAAATAAGATATTATCAACGTTTGCTCTTCATTAAAACATACAGGAATTCTGAAAGATTTCTTGAAATCTCACCTTTTTATTTGAGAATTCTTAAAACCATTGCATCTTTTTATTCAAAGTCCAGGATTAAGGACTTGCTCCATCAGGCTTTAACATGCTGTAAAAAATCAAAATATGTAACAAGCTTCAGCTACCACACCTTTAGATATTTGCCATATCTATATGACGCAAAAGATTTTGCTAAAGCTTTCCCTATGCCGTTTGAACGGTTAAAAGTACCGGTTCCCGTTGGATATGATAATATTTTAAGGTTACAATATGGCGATTACACGACTCTCCCGCCTGTTGAGAAAAGAGTCCCTCACCACACAGGAATAATCGATCCATATATACCGTACAAGAACTATCTGTTGAATTTTGAATGGTTTCTTGACGGATTGGCAGGCAAAAGCATAGTGGTATTTGGTGCAGGAAAGATGCTCGAGTATTATTTGGATCATGAAGGGAAAAAGTATCCGCCGGAATTTGCAGTAGATAATGATGAAAAAAAATGGGGTTCTAATGTGAAAGGAATACCTGTTAAGCAGCCACAGTCAATCCTGGCGATCCCAAAGGATAATTTACGGCTTCTCATCTGCAGCATTTACTACCGCGAAATAGCAAAACAGCTCCGAGAAATGGGTATAGATAATTATTATATATATGTTCAGAACAAAGACTGGCTATAAGATTGGAGGATTTCATGGCTGAATTTGTTGATTTATACAGAGCAGCAGTTGAAAATTCTTTTAAAGAAAATTTTGAAAAATATAAGGATAAAAAGATAATAATTTACGGTACCGGTATTATTGCCAACTTTATCATGGATAAGTTTTCTGACTATAATATAATCGGTTTTCTGGACGGAAACAAAACCTATGGTACCTTCCGTGACAAAAGGATCTTTTCCTACGAGGAAGCTGCAGCTCAAAAACCGGATTTGATAATCATAGCCGCAATGAAGGATCATATTAAGCTCATCTACGACAGGATCTGCTATATGTGCCATACCAACAATATCAGGCTGTATTCCATAGACGGAAGAAATCTCTTTACTTCATTCGGATATGGAGGTTTATCAACTGAACAGGAATCCTATGGAGATTTGAATGAGCCGATGCTGAAAGAGGATATTCTCAGGCATGATATTATCTGCTTTGAGATCTTCGACGTACTTCTCATACGAAAAACGTTCCTTAGGACAGATCTATTCGAAATAATAAATGACAGGCTTCAAAAAAAAGGAATAAATATCCAGGAATATTGCAGCATAAGGCATGAGCTTGAAGATGAAGTCATTGCAGGCGGCGGCAATATATATGACATTTATAATAAGCTTGCTGTCCGTGCAGGGATAAAGCCTGAAACTGCCAGAATAGCCCTGGAAACTGAACTCACCATTGAGAATAATATCCTGTGCAGCCGTGAAAAAATGAAGGAAATCCTTTCATTTGCAGCCGGCTGCGGGAAAAAAGTATATCTAATTTCAGATACATATTTTCCTGTTGGTATTTTAAAAGGAATACTGGATAAACATGGGATAACACAATATGAAGGAGTGTTTTTATCCTCTGAATACAAGACAACAAAAGCCCAGGGATTATTCAATATTTTAAAATCCGGCACGAAGGGGAAATCATTTCTTTATATAACTGCAAACACCAGCGAGATTTGTTATACGGATGAAGATACAGATGTTTTCAGAATAGCAGGCCCATATGACATGCTTCTTTTATCATCATACAGAAGTCTGAAATATAGCATGAATTCAATTAATGAACGTTCTATGGCAGGTCTGCTTTCTGCCAAACTGTTCAGCAATCCTTTCGCATTATACAAAGCGGAAGGGCGTCCTGAGATAAACAAAATATATGATTTTGGCTATATTTTTGTTGCTCCTCTTATAACAAAATATGTTCTCTGGATTATTGAGGAAGCAAGAAGAGGACAATACGACGATTTGCTGTTTGCAGCCCGTGACGGGTTTCTTACTCTTAAGTTATATAGATATGCTATCAGGCAACTGAATTTGGATTTGCCTGAAGGGATTTATTTTCAAACATCAAGGATCCTTTGTACAAGTTCTACAGTAATGGATGAAGAAGATATTATTTGGAATGCCAATATTCCCCATGCCAATCCTCCTGAATTAATGCTGGCAGAGAGATTTAACCTTGATGAACAAGATATTAAGCCCTATGACAACAGAATTTATCCTGACATTTTAATGTATGCGCTTAATCATAAGGATAAAATATTCAAAAAATCCGAAGAAATCAGAAATAACTATTTGACATATATGAGGGCCATAGGGCTCAAAGAAAATAAAAAGTATGCTTTTGTTGATTTTGTGTCCTCAGGAACATGTCAGCAGGCTCTTAATAAATTTATTTACTTTGACATTGAAGGATTGTATTATTGCAAATACTATTCTGATAACGAGGAAAAGCTTCAACTTCCCGGACACTCATTATTCGAGAATCTATGTGACAATTTTGTATATTGCTGCTATGCATACGAGAAATACCTTATTTTGGAAACAATGATGACTTCATTTCAGCCGCCACTGGCAAATATGGATGATAAGGGACAGCCGATTTTCAGGAAAGAAACACGCAATGAGGAAGAGTTACAATATGTCAGAGATATTCATCAGGCAATAGAGGATTACTTCCATGATTATATAAACAATCTGTATATACCAGGCAATGACATAAACAAGCATTTTGTAGACACTATATTCAGACTCAGGGAAAGGAAATATACAAATGAGAACTGCAGTATTTTTGACAATTTGATACTGAATGAAGATTTCGGACAATGGAAAATGTTGCTGGACAGAAATTATTGAATACCCGGAGTGAGCATGAAATGGCGGTCTTAAATTGCAAATATGTGTTCATAGATGAAGATTTAAAAGAGTTAAGCGCTGAAGAAAAAGACATATGTTCTTATATTTTAAAAAACTCAGAAGACGACTATGACCTTTTAATCTCATCCGACGACAGGTGGAAAGTGTTCTATCATTTGACTAGCATGCGAAAATCATTGCTCAATTGGTATGAGTTTAAGAAAGGCTCCTCATTGCTTGAGGTCGGCGGAAGTTTCGGAGCATTGACTGGGCTGTTTTGTGACAGGTGCAGAGATGTAGTATCGGTTGAACGTTTCCTGCACAGGGCAGAGCAGATATATGAACGGCATAAAGCAAGGGGCAACCTTACAGTATATGCAGGCAGGATAGAACATATCCCGTTTACTCAAAAATTTGATTATATAACTGTTATAGGAACTCTTGAATATGCAGGCAAGGGAAAACCTGACAAAACCATTTACTCCGATTACCTCAAAAAGCTGAAAGCTTTGCTGAAACCCGAAGGAAAAATCCTTTTGGCGGTTGAGAACAGATATGGGTTAAGATATTTCTGCGGTGCCCCAGAGCCTCATACCGGAGTGCCATTCTCAGGCATTAATGGCTATCCCTGCGGTAATAACGGATATTCATTCAGTAGGAAAGAAATAGCCAGTATAATAGAGTCTGCGGGGTTCAAACATATGAAATTTTATTATCCCCTTCCTGACTATAAGCTTCCTCAGCTGATTTTCTCACAGGATTATATACCCCGGGCAAGCATACGGGAAAGGTTGATACCTTACTATCTGAATTACTCGTCTTTACTGGCTTATGAGAACGATCTGTACGATGATATAGTTGAAAACAGGGCTCTGGGATTTTTTTCAAACTCTTTCCTGATTGAATGCTCAGATTCTGAAGATTTCTGTGATGTTCTCTATGCCGCTGTTTCCACCGACAGAGGCCGTGAGGACGGATTCGCGACCACCCTTCACAGCAACGGCGTCGCAAAGAAAACAGCACTTTACCCTGAGGGAATAAGAAGGCTGGAAACTATATTAAAAAACCATAAAGAGCTTGAATCAAGGAATATAAAATCCATTGACTCCAAAATATCCGGAAATGCACTGCTTATGCCATACATTCAGGATGATACTTTATCTGATTACCTGAAAAAAATAATCAAGGTCGATACTGAAAAATTCATAACCTTGTTTGACAGGCTTTATGAAATCATCCTGCAGTCGTCAGTCCATGCCGCAAGGGAAAATAATATGTTTAACAGCAAAGATGATTTCCTGGATTTCGGTGTTATATTGGAAAAGGCATATATTGATATGATTCCGATAAATTGCTTTTATAATAACGGAGATTTTATTTTCTTCGACCAGGAATTCACAAGAGAATACTATCCGGCGAAATATGTACTTTTCAGAGCACTGAAATATACTTATTACTTTATTAATGAGGCAGACAGTATAATACCTCTGGAGTATATGAAAAAGAAATATGGATTGACAGGTTTATGGGACATTTTTGAAAAAGAAGAATATGACTTCGTTTCAAAAAACAGAAGGTATGATATTAACAGGGGTTTTTTCGAGCGATCATATGTGGATAAAGAAAAAATGTACAGAAATGCTTTTGGTTTATTAAGATAAAAAGGGGATATATCATGAATAGCAGCAAGCTGATATCTATTGTTGTTCCTGTTTACAATACTGAAATATATCTGGAAAGGTGCTTAAACAGTCTGATAAATCAGTCTTACCGCAATCTGCAGATCATTGTGGTTAATGACGCGTCACCCGGAAATGCTAAGGAAATTATTAAGCGCTACCGGGATATCGATAACCGTATCATATATACAGAGCACAAACAAAATATGGGTTTGTTCAAGGCAAGGGTTACCGGGTCTTTGCTGGCAACCGGAGATTACATTGCCTTTGTTGACAGTGATGACTATATCGGAGTGGATTTTTACAGATTATTGATTGAGGAAGCAGAACGAAGCCAGTCAGATATTGTTGTGGGAAGAACTGTAATTGTAGATCGTGAAAAATCTGTTCTCGGATTTCATGATATTGCTTTCCCCAACGAAGCTCTTGAAGGTATATTAATTTTTAAATCTTTTCTCGAACAGGAAGGAAGATGCTATAGCTGGCATACAATATGGAACAAGCTATACAAAAAATCTCTGTGGGATACCTGCCTGCCTTTCTTTATGGAACAGAAGGAACACCTTATCATGATGGAAGATATTGCGTTTTCTTTCCCATTGTTTTATTTCGCAAAAAAAATGACAAAAGCTGATAACAGTGTATATTACTATTGCCAGAACAGGGGAAGAACAACAGATTCAATGTCTGCCTCCTATAATAAGTTTGAAAAGAATATCACTGATATGTTAAGAGCATTTAATTTTATTCATGACTTTCTCAAAAAAGTAGGCGCCGATGAATGGGTAACAGAAAAATATAATAATTACCGTAACTATTATGTCAGAGAATGGACACAGGGGATCGGGATTATTGAAAATACAGAGGAAAAGCAAAAGCTTAAGGATATGCTCGCCAGGTATTCTGAGAAAGCCGGAATGTATACGAAGGACGACAGGTTCTTCAGAATTGTCAGAACATTCTGGAATGATCGGTTAGAGGAAATCAAGCTAAAAATAATCGATCCACGATATGAGTATATCAGCTTTGACATTTTTGACACCCTGGTTGTAAGGCCTTTTTACAAACCAACAGATTTGTTTTATCTGTTGGACAGGCTGTATGAGACAAAGTATAAAAGCAATGTAAGTTTTCATCAGATCAGGATTGACAGTGAGACAGCCGTAAGAATCAGAATCAAGGAATTGAATCCTGATTATCAGGATGTAACCATTGATGAAATATATGAATATATCAGCGATATATACGAAATTCCGGCTGAATTCTGCAATGACCTGAAGGAAGAAGAAAAGAAACTGGAAATACAGTTCTGCAGTGTCCGGAAGACTGTTAAAGAACTGTATGATCTTGCTTTATACGCAGGGAAAAAGATCATTCTGATCTCGGACATGTATCTTGATAAAGAAACCATCAGGAAGATACTGATAAAAAACGGTTATAAAGGTTACAAAAATATATACCTTTCATCAGATATGCGAAAATTAAAGCATACCGGCGACCTTTTCCGGGCAGTTCTGGCTGATCTGAATATCGACGGAAAAAGAATCCTGCATCTGGGCGACAACCATTATTGCGACGTAATCAAGGCAAGCGAAGAGGGGCTTGAAACTGTTTATATTCCCAGGACAATTCACGTATTTGAAAACAGAGTCAAGGGATTCAACACAGGTGAGTTAAGCACGCTTGCTCAGAATGTCAGCGGCGCAATACTGGACAGAAACAAAATGCTTGAGTCTTTTGGCTATGGAGCAATGACGGCTATGGCTGCCAACCATTATTTCGATAATCCCTTCCGCCCCTTCAACAACGAAAGCGATTTTAACTCAGATCCTTATTTTATTGGATATTATGCTGTAGGCATGCATTTGGCCGGGCTTTTGAAATGGATCATACAGCAATCTTCCAATTACAAAAGGATACTTTTTATGTCCAGGGACGGATATCTTGTCAAACAGGCATATGATAGCTGGACTAAATACATCTTAAATGCACCCGAATCAAAATATATATATACATCCCGGAAAATGCTTTTGCCCACTTTAATTGACAGTACAGCAGATTTTATGAACCTTCCTATAGTGTATACTCAATACAATCCCATGGCGATTATCAAGCTGCTGGACTTTTGCACTAAGGATATGGCAGCAGACGACATGACTAAAATTTTTGAAAAATTTAGTATCAAATGGGACAGAAAATTCATATCAAAATATGAATATCAGGAGTTTATCAAGTTTTATCTTGATCACTTTTATGACAGAAAAAAACATAATGCTGCTAAGAAACGCCTTAAAGAATACTACAAAGATATAAAAAGAACAGATATTGCCTTCGATATGGGGTATTCAGGCAATATACAAAGCGCTTTAATAAAAGCTGCAGGCAAACCTGTTGATGTTATGTTTGTACACGTTGATGCAGTAAAGAGTATGCATCTAAGCAGAAAGCATAAATTCAGAATAAAAACATTTTATGATTTTTCCCCTGCCGTTACCGGCTTATTAAGAGAACATATTCTTTCGGATCCTGGTCCCTCATGTATAGGGTTACAGTACAGCAACGGTAACTTGGTACCAGTATTTGGAACTGCTGATAATCCTTATACGGCTACATTTGTTACAGATAGAATACATAAGGGAGCATTGGATTTTATCAGTGAATTCTGCAATAACTTTGCCGGTTATATGGATTTTATTACCTTTAAAAGTTATGAAGTCTCCCTTCCTTTCGAAGCATTTCTTAGAATACCGAAGGACAAGGATATCCAAATATTCGAGGGTTCATACTTTGAAGATAATGTTTACGGCAGGAAGGACGCGATTAATATCGCATCTTTCATGGAGAATCAGTACAACTCAATGCCTCAGTTTGCCAGTGACAAAGTTATCTCATTATTTAAGGCAAATTTATTGGATAGTCTGAAATACAGGAGACAATTAGTTTATTTTGGGGTAGGGAAAGTATGCAGGGATGTTTTGTCACAATATCCTGATATGCCTGTAAGCTTCTTTTTAGATAATGACAAAGAATTGAGCGGAACATATCTGAACGGTATAGAGATAAAACATCCTGATCAAATTGAGGACTGGAGCGGGATCTATATAATTATAACTACTTATTACAGTTCCGAAATTGAAAAGCAGCTAAATAATCTCGGGTTGATAAAATACAAAGACTTTATCAATTTTAAGGAACTATTCAGGTTTATATGAACAAAATGGCAGCAGATAAGGAGGAAATATTATGAAGCCTTATAAAATCGGCTATATCGCAGGAGTTTTTGATTTATTCCATGTAGGACATCTGAATCTTCTCAGAAGAGCAAAGGAAAGATGTGAATACCTGATAGTCGGAATATTAACAGACGAACTCGTATTTCATTTTAAAAATAAGTTTCCTGTAATAAACCAGAATGACCGCATGGAAATCATACAGGCGATCAGGTATGTGGACCGGGCAGTCCTGGTTTCATTTGAGAACATCGATAAAATGAAGGCATGGGAATTATACCATTTTGACTGTTTATTCTCCGGTGATGACTGGAAAAACGAACCAAGCTGGATCGAAGATAAAAAAAGACTGGTTGCGGTCGGCTCAAACATTGAATTTTTCCCATATACTCAAGGTATCAGCTCTACACAGCTCAGAAATTCGCTGTAAAGAAAACTAAAAATTTACTTATACTGAACATATAATTTAAATCATTAAACAATGATAATTAAACAATGATATAAAATATTAATCATAATTTGTTTGAAGGAGATCTTATGAAACCTTTTAGCCAAAAATCTGCGATGCTTCTCTGGCATCAAGCATGGCTTTGAACATATAAAAATCTGTTGCAGTTGTTACCTTGATATTATCCGGAGAGCCTATAATTTGATGAAGTTTATAACCATAATGACTCATTAAGGAAGCTGTGTCTATAAAATCCCTTTTATCCTCTGATATTGCCATTTTATGAGCTTTGAGGACATCTTTTATATAAAAGCTCTGAGGAGCTTTAGCTATCCTGACTTTACTCCGGTCAATAAGCTCATCAATGAACCCATTCCCATTTACTGTGGTTACAGTCTCATACTGGTATGCAACCGTGATCCCGCTCCCATATTTTTTTACAGATTCAATATTTTTCGTGATCAGTTGCTGGTCTATCAAGGGCCTGACCCCATCATGAAGAAGAACTATGTCGTCGTCAGAGAGTTCCACATTTTCTTCGATTTTCTTAAGGGCGTTATATACAGACAACTGTACGGTCTCTCCGCCAGGTACAACCCATTTCACCTTTTTTATGCCAAACCTGTACAATTCTTTTTTAAAAAAGTCTATCCATTTCTCAAGACATGCTACGACGATAAAATCTATATCAGGATGGTATTCAAAGTGTTCTATGGTATGCAGCAGAATCGATTTACCATGAAGCTCCAGAAACTGCTTAGGTCTTGTCTGGCTGTTCATTCTGACTCCTGTGCCGCCTGCAAAAATAACGGCTATATTCATAAGTTACACAACCTTTCCATTTTAACAAAAGGCTCTTTATTCTCTTTATCGGCATAATAGTCATAATTTTTATCATGTTTTTTTAATTTCCTTATACTTTGTTTATTGACGGAAAATAAAAAAACCGGTCATATAATAAGTGTATCAAACCGGTTATTAATATTCTTTATGAAATAATAGGAATATACTCTATTTTTCATCCTTCTTCCTGAACTTCTCGTTCAGTGCCTGAATATCGGTATTCTTGCCAGCAATAGCAGAAAGGTTTTCCTTACGGATTTCCTCGTAAATCTCTTTGCGATGAATGGCAACATTCTTAGGCGCATTAATCCCGATACGTACCTGATCGCCCTGTATATCAATAATAGACAACTCAATATCATGACCGATCATGAGAGCCTGTCCTTTTTTTCTGGTCAGTACAAGCATTCAATCCCTCCTTCTGCATCCTGCCGGGAGCTTATATTAATTGCTTTTGCTAAGATAATACCTTATCGGGAGGCTTTCGTTCTTTTGTATTACCTGCTTTCCGAGCTTCTTCTCAACATTTATAAGGATGGGAGCTTTCAGGTTGACTCTTACTTCATTAATATTCTTAGGAATTATAACAATTGTCAAGGTAATTACTTTATTGGGATCGGTAATTTCAAGAGACTCAACGTCCTCGTCCTCCACATCAACAGCATATCCTTCATAAATCATAAACGGATCCGCCACCACAAAACATAATTCAGGCATGTCCACACTCTGGAGCCAAAAGAAAACCGAATCCTTTGCGTCATGCCCTATCAGCGCATATCTTTTGCTGTTTTCAAATCCCGGTATGCCTTCCGGAAAATAAATAAATTCATCCTCATCAACATCGATTACCCCGAAATGTGCTGTTTCCAACTGCATAGCAAGACCTCTCTTTACTTAACTTTTATAATATCATAATTTTGAAGATCATTCATTTCACTTTTCTTTATTAATAATTACAAACGGCCCGTCACTTTAAAAAGTCTATCAGGGAAGGCTGGATCACACGGGCTCCCGTTGCCAGCGAAGCTCTGTAAACATTTTCTTCGTTTTGCAAATTCATTATTGCCTCGGCTATATCCACGTCCTCATTTTTGCTCATAAGTCTTGTAAAACTGATATTGTCATCTTCAAGCCGGCCTGCCGTAAATTCGACACGATTCACACGTGCCCCCAGACCTGCCCTTACTCTCAAGAGATTGTTCAACTCATCATCCAAATCTCCCAACAGACTTGACAACATATCTTTATCATCGGATTCCATGGCCGATATTATTTTGTCAAAGGTATCGACAAATTCACTTTTGCTGCCGGCGGTCGCCTCCGTTGTTGTTCTGTTGAACAGATCACTTCCCGGTACATTTATATTAATTACATCCCCAATACCGATTTCGAACTTAATCTGCTCGCTGTTTTCCACGTTGATATTAAACGTACCGTCATCATTAAGCAAAGGCTTATCGGTCTTGTAACCGGAAAAAATATACCTGCCGGCATAAGTTGCATTGCCCAGGCTTATCAACTGATGCTTAAGTTCAGCTATTTCTTCCCGGATTTTAAGCGTATCCTCATCGGTATTTGTACCGTTTGCCGCCTGATTGGTAAGCTCTTTAGCCCTGTGGATCAATTCAGTCATTTGGTTTAAGGTTGATTCTGTAATATCCATCCAGGCCAGGGCATCATCAGTATTTCGCTTATATTGATTTATTTCGGCCACATCGGTACGGAGCTTCAGAGCTTTGGACGCTACAATGGGGTCATCCGACGGAAGGCTTATCTTTTTGCCTGACGCCAGCTGATTAAAATACTTCTGGGTTCTGAGCAGATTATTTGACAGGTTTTGCATCATATTATTTATAAGCATGTTATTTGTAATTCTCATGGTTTTTACCTCCCGGATCACTATTTATGCTTTATATTCCCAAACGGTTTACGAGTATATCCAATAACTCACTGAAAGCATTAATTATGGTTGCCGATGCCCCGTAAATCTGCTGTTGTTTAATCAGCTCGGTCATTTCTTCATTCAGTGAAACTCCTGATATTGACTGCCTCCTGTTATTGATTTGCATTACTATGCCTTCCTGAACATCCAGATATTGATTATATTGCTGGCCGTCTACCCCCATTGACGAAATAACCGTCTTAATGAAGTCCTCCGGTGCGCCTTCCATGAACATATAAGTGTTATGACGCATTTCCAGCAATTTGGTGATGATTTCATTATTCCCTGCCTCACCGGTCTTGGAAGATGCAGCTATATTCTCGCTGGGATCTGCCGCAATATCAAAACTGATGGAAAAATTCCGTGCGGTAATACTCTGATACCCTGCCACCAGTCTTTCATCCCAGGAAGTTGCCGGATCATCGGTAATACCCAATTTAGCGGCATATTCCAGCGCACGGGCTTCAAAATCGGCACTGGAGACCGGATTGCCATATTCGTCCATCATGGTAAAGAATCTGATGCCGGTATTACCGCTTAATGTAAAGCCGTCAACATGTCCTTCCGTATCGTCAAGAACACCGTCTCCGTCAATGTCGATGATTCCCTCATTGAATGCCATTGCAAAGACCCTTACAAACTCATTCATTTTTCTCTGGTAATACGGTATACCTTTACAATTGGGAGTACTTTCTCCATTAGAACCTATTAGCCCGTCGTTGCCGTCCCGCATATCAATATAGGCCTTCAGTTCCCCTGATTTCAGATTCAGCTTGTTGCCGTCTTCCCATGATACTTCATATAAATTTTCTATATCCTCTTCATTAAGTTTTGTATCCCGGCTTTCACACTTTAAGTGTACAACTTTATCGTGATCCACCAAAGCCTTCCCGCTTATGGTTATAACAAAACGGGTCTCTTTTTCGCCATTAGGAAGTTTTAATCCGGTTTCCACTTCATACGCGTTGCAGTTGACCAGTTGCGACAACTTATCTACCAGGTATCCCCGGTAATCTCTCAAATCGTTGGCTTTATTCCCCATAACCTCAAATTGCTGTATTTGAAGATTTAACTCCTTTATTTGGTCGGCCAGGTTGTTGATTTCCTCTACCTTTGCATTGACCATGTTGTTGAGATCTTCCTGAAGGTAGTCAAAATGAGAGGCGACACTATTGAAGTAATTTGCAACCGAGATACCCTTTTCTTTTACCATAGCGCGGACAGCAAGACTTGACGGGTCTGTGGTCAAGCTTTGGAGCGCGCTGTAAAAATCACTGATAATCTTTGTATAACCATAATCGCTGGGCTCATTGTATATCGTTTGCATATCTTCTATTATTGTAGCTTTTACGCGCCACTCGCCGAGATACTGGACCTCGCTCCAGTACTTTTCATCCAAAAAAGTATCCCTTACCCTGTCAACGCTCACAACATCCGAGCCCATTCCCAGCATACCCGCACCGCTTGCTACCAACAGCGGACGGGCTGCGGTTTGGTTTATTACCTGTCTCGAGTATCCCGGAGTATTTGTATTATCTATATTATGTGCTATATTAACCATAGCGCGCTGAGAGGAATAGAGACCCCGCATGGCTATTTCAATTCCCATATATGTGGTATTGTCCATTAAATCACCTGACCTTTCGCTAGTTTAGACCGACAATATTTTTGCCAGGAACGCATCCGTTTCATATAAGAATAATTGCTTGCTTTATGACGCACCCATTCTGTACATAATTGTTTCAAGCATGTCATTTACTATGTCGATTACCTTTGCGTTAGCGTTGTATGCAAATTTATATTTGATCATAGTGGTCATTTCTTCATCCAGGGAAACACCCATTATCGACTGACGAATGGAATCAGCCTGGGCTACAAGGTTGGTATAACTTTCTGCCATAGTGCTTGCTTCATATCCCTTGTTGCCTAAATCAAGAATAATGTTCTGATAATATGTATCCAGGCTCAGGACCTTGTTGTTACTGGCAATAAGATTACTGTTCCTCAACCTTGCTATTGAAAGGGCAATCTGATTATCGCCGTTGGCATCAGAGCTGGAAGCGGCAATATTGTTTAAATTCTTCAATGCATCGCTTATTTTTATATTACCAAGTTCAATTGGCAGGTTGGGGTCTATGGGCTCAAAGAAGAGTCCTCCGTCCTCTCCGGTCAATGTTTTGCCTGACATATGAAGCCTGTTGACTTCTCTCGCCAATATGTTTATAAGAGCATTCAACTGTTTTTTTACCGAGGATATGATATTCAGATTATTAGGTACAGACGCCATTCTTTTATTAATATCGCTGTTAATATCATATGAAATATTCTCCATAAGCGAAGCAAAATCCGTACCTGCATCGAGTGAATACAGCTTTCCGCCTGTTTTCTCGGCAATCATATCCCAATCTTTTTCTCCCGCATCGCCTTCGGTATGATATGCAGGATCGGTCGCGACAGAAACAGCTATTCCGTTTTTATTCAATATTTCTATATAATCTTTTATTTTATTGTCAGTTGTAACTTCCCCGTCTCCGTTTATACTCTCTCCCGTAAAAACAAACAGGTATTTATTTGCTCCCTGGGCATAGGAATTATTTTTTACCGCATTTATAACATCGGCGAAATTATTGGATGTTCCTGCATTTGGAGTATCGGGAATAGCGGCTATAAGAGCGTCTGCATTTTTACCGAAGTTTGTGTTGGACACCTCTCCGCCAAAAGTTACAAGACGCAAATTATAATCTATGCCTCTGCTTTTTAAGTCGGCAACAAGTGTTGAAATTTGCGCTTTTATATTGGCAAGATAACCGGAGCTTGTATTGGATATATCCACTGCAATGGTGATATCACCGGTTATATTAGGCGAGCCATTGTCGTAACTTCCCTTTACTCCGCTGACCTCGCCTCTTGCTTCCAATAATCCTTTAATGATCCCTTGTCCCACATCTATAGGGATATCTCCTCCATAGTACTCAATCATTGGCGTATAAAACTTGGAAAGGTCGTCATTGGGCGCTGCCACCAGTCTTTTCTGCTCACCTTTGCTCACGAGGAAATAACCGCCCACCAGGATATCCATACTTCCTTCCTGGGTTTCCCATACGTCAATTTTCACCAGTTTTGAAAGCCTGTCACACAATAGATTTCTCTGATCATAATAGTCATTGGGGGTATTTCCGGCAGCTACGGCACTCATTATCTTAACGTTCAGCGCAGCGATTTTTTCTGTTATGTCATTTACTTCATCAATACGATTCTTTATCTCGGTGTTTAAATCGTCCTGTAGCTTATTTATTTGATTCCCCGTCTGATTAAGATAATTTACAAGAGCGTCTGCTCTTTGTTTAACCAAAGCTCTTACGGTAAGGCTTTCAGGAGCTTTGCTGAGTTCCTGGAAAGCATCCCAGAAATTATTCAGGGCTGCTTGTAACCCTTTTTGCATCGGTTCCCCCAAAATAGATTCCAAGTCGTCAATAGCCTTGCTTCTGGTTTCCCAATAACCAAGATTGTTGTTTTCGGTACGATATATATTATCATTAAAGGTATGGCGGATTTGGCGGATTGCCTCTATATCAACTCCCATTTCAATACGCCAGTTCCCGTAAACTCTGGTGCTTGCTGAAGCCATAACCGCGCTTTGTCTTGAAAATCCGGGGGTGCCAAGATTAGCCACATTATGTCCAGTGACTTCAAGTGCCTTTTGATTTGCTAACAATCCTGAGACTGCCGTATCAAATCCAAAAAAACTTATTGACATGTTTTCCCCCTCCTGTTCTCAGTATTTTAAATCAAGCATACTGCGGTTATTTGCCGGAGATACCTCCAGTCCGCTTTTACCATATGTCGATGAAACCGGATTGGGCCCGGCCAATAGCTGAATGTTAAAATCCAGGTATTTTATGGCATTCTCAATCAGTTTTTTATTTAGCTCGTTCCTGGCATTAAGTTTGGCCAGGAGCGCTCTCATTTCTTCCTGTATTTCCCCCAGCTGACTTTTGTATGGCTCTTTTAACAGCTTGCTGAGCTTTGCAATGGTAATTGTTTTATAATCCTCATTAAGCCTTTCGGCCAGGGATTTAATAATCTGTTCTCTTGCCTGGCTTAGTTTATGTGTCTGCTCAGCCAGTTTCCTTTCCTTTTCAGAAATGGCTGCAATGGCTTCCACATCATTTTTTACAAGAGAATCTGTTTTGCTTTCAGCAATCTTAAGTATCTCCGAATAGGTTCTATATTCATAACGCAAAGCCGTTATCAGGTTTTCAGCAATATTTTTATCGGGCATTTTAAACACCTCCCGGTAAGCAGATAACATTCATATATTTTATCGGCAAAAATTAAAGACGAAATAACACCTGGTTATTTCGTCTTTAATTCCCGTTATTTTCTCTTAAATTTTGTTATCTTTATATGCTGCCAGTATCTTCCCGGCTACCTCTGATGCCTTAACAGAGTATTCGCCGCGTTCCATCTTTTGTATGATCTCATTGATCTTTTCCTGCCTGACATCCGGAATTTGTCTCACAGCTTTCATAGCTATACTAAAATCCTTTGCAGTTCCTGAAATTGAGAGTTCATCTTTTTTTGATGATACTTCCCCCGTCTTAGTATATCTGCTTATTTTGCCTGTGTTTCCATAGATGCCCGGAACCTTGGGAATATCTCCCCAAATTTTCATGGTCAATTCCTCTCCTATTTATTGCATTTGCCATAATATTATGCTTATCAATTTTTTGTAACGAATAAACATCCTGCCATTTTTATTATCGTCAGTTGCTACACCACACTTTATAGGAATTTTATTATCTTAAGATTAATTTTTACATCTACTCCTCATCCTTAAGTTCTCCATGCAGGTAACGCAAGCCCCTTGCTTCTTCTTTTTTTGCATAATCACTGTTTCTTTCATAGCTTTCCATTAAGCTTTTCCCCGCCCTGATCATATCATTTGCCAGACGTTTGGAGCATGCTATACAAAAACGCCCGCTTTTTATTCTTACACCGCAGTTTTCACATTGGAGGGCAATAGGGCTTGACTCGGAAACCTCCAGTCGTCCTTCCCTTAAAAAGCGATATATTAAATGGGTGGAAACTCCGGTCTCTCTCGAGACTTCCTGGATATTAGCACCCGGAAATTCTCTGACAAAAGCCCTTACTTTTTCGAATTCTTCTTCTTCAAGTTTTTTGCAGGCTTCACAAATCTGAGGGCCTGTAACATACATGAATATTCTTTGGCATCTGCGACAATTTCTGACCTCCGGCATATTTTCACCTCCAAAACAACTCATGCTCATGATATATATCGTCATTTTTCGGCAATTGCTATAACCAAAGCATAAACACTTGAAAAGCCATTTTCTTTTAATATTTTAGCACAAGTGTTTACAGTCGTGCCAGTAGTCAGCACATCATCCAGCAGCAAGACACGTTTGTTGCGGTTATTCTTTATTATACTATAATTTATCATAAAAGCGCTCTCCAAATTCTTTAGCCGATCTTCTCTTTTCAACCGGCTTTGCGCAGTGGTATTCCTTACTTTTAAAAGTATATCGGTATGTACCTCTTTATTAAGTATACGAGCCGCCTCATTTGCTACGAGTTCGGCCTGGTTGTATCCTCTCTGTCTTTTTTTCTTTGGGTGCATAGGCACAGGTACTAGAAAATCAAAATCAGGTATCGGATTATATTTAAACAGTTCCTCACAAACCAGGCTTCCCATTGTTTGGGCCAATCTGGGATAACTTTTAAACTTCATACTTTGAATAGCGCTCTTTATCCCTTCCCTGTAATAAAAAGCGGCAAAGACCCCGTCTAAATACGGCATTTGAGAGATCTTAACAAATCCTTTCTGACAACGGGGAAGGTTCTTTTTACATGGATCGCAAAGATACAGGTATGTATCCTCATTCAATACCGCATCACAAACCATACACTTTGCCGGATAAATCAGCCGGATCAGTTTTTCAAGTAAAGAAACGTTACCATTCTTCCTGCTTATCACATAAGCCTCTCCTTCAGACCGGAATATCTCTCTCTTTCATTTGTGTTTTTTATCATTTCTTCCATAATGGCAGGGCTGCCTACCAGGACCACCAGCTTTCTTGCGCGGGTTACCGCGGTATAGAGCAAATTCCTGCAGGCAAGACTTTTGGGTACTCCCAACAGCGGGATTATCACCGCAGGAAATTCGGTCCCCTGGCTTTTATGAACCGTGGCAGCAAAAGCATGCTCAAGATTTTCCAACCTGTCAAACCTGTATTCACAAATCCTGTTGTCATCAAAACGGACTGTTACGAGTTCGGATTTTAAATCAATATCAATGATAATTCCCATATCCCCGTTATAAACACCTAATCCCTCGCTGACAGTACCGTCTTTGTCAATCATCGTCCATGGCAGCGCATAGTCATTGCGAATCTGCATGACCCTGTCACCTAAACGGAATATTGTATTGCCAAACAGTTTTTGAGGCTTATCTTCTCTTTCCGGATTCAAAATCTGCTGCAATACGCTATTGAGATTCCATACACCCGTATCTCCCTTACGCATTGGCGAGATTACCTGGATATCCTTCGGATCAATGCCGAACCGCTCGGGGATATGATTGGTATATAGATCGATAATACAATTTATTACATCCTTCCCATTCAGCCTGGGAATAAAGAAAAAATCCCCTTCTTCTTCGTTTACAGCCGGCATATTGCCCTGGTTGATAAGATGAGCGTTGGTAATGATATTGCTTTCTTCTGTTTGTCTGAATATGGTCTTAAGTTTTACCACCGGGAATGCCTTGCTTTCAATAATATCCGAAAGCACTTTTCCCGGACCGACCGACGGCAATTGATCGGAATCCCCTACAAGAATGAGGCCGGCTTCCCAGGGAAACGCTCTCATGAGCGCCTCCATCATAACAATATCTATCATGGACGCCTCGTCAATTATTATCACATCGGCAAGGAGCGGATTATCTTCATTTCGCATGAAATACGGCTTTTCATTATCTTCGATACTGTATCCTACCTCAAGAAGCCTGTGGATAGTCCTGGCTTCGTACCCGGAGGTCTCGCTCACACGTTTTGCGGCTCTCCCCGTAGGCGCCGCCAAAACCACCGAAAGCCCTTTGCCGTTAAGTATCTCAATAAGGGTCCTTATAATGGTTGTTTTGCCTGTTCCAGGCCCTCCGGTAATAATGCAAACCCTATTTGTTAAGGCGCACTTTACAGCTTCCTTCTGGATACTGTCCAGGAAAACTCCGTGTTCACTTTCATAATCCTTTATCAGGATATCCAACTCTTTTACCCAATAATCATCTCTTTTTTGGTTCAGTACGGCAAGCTTTCTTGCGATATACCGTTCTGCCCTGAGCATTTCTTCAGAATAAACCCTGTCGGGGTATTGTTTCTCGACAAATATCATTTCTTCCAGTAAAAGGGCGTCAAAAGCATTGTCAAGCAGCTCTTCCGGGACTTTCACAAGTTTAGCTCCCAGCCTGATAAGTTCTTTTTTCGGCAAATAAGTATGTCCTTTGGCCGTTTCAGATGTTAAAACATAAAGAAGCGCACTTTTAAGACGTTCCAAAGAATTTGGATCGATGCCCTGCGCTAAAGCTATCCTGTCACATACCGAAAAATCCAGCCCGATATCCGGCTCTGCTAATCTGTACGGATTCTGTTTAACCTCGTTTTCTGCATAATTTCCGAACTTATTCCATATTTTCGCCGCTATATCCGAGGATACGCCGTATTTCTGCATGAACATCATGATGTTTCTCATGTTTTCGTGTTCAATAAAGGCTTGTCCAAAGATAAGCGCCTTTTCCGGCGTTATCCCTTTAACCTCAGCAAGCCTTATCGGCTCGAACTGAAAAATCTCAAAAGTTTTGTCCTTAAACTTTTCAACGATATTCTTTGCAGTCGATTTTCCAAGACCTTTTATTATACCGCTGGAAAGGTACTGTATTATCTCTTCTTCCAAAGTGGGAATATTTCTTTCACATTGCTCAACCTTGAACTGTCTGCCATAATCAGGATGACTGACATATTCTCCGTTAGCCACTATATTTTCGCCTTCAGCTAACATAGGCATAATGCCTACCAGCGTCACATGCGTGTTATTCCCGGTTTTTAAATCGCATACGGTATATCCGTTCTTAGGATCGGTATAACGAATAGAACGTATGGTTCCTTTAATTTGTTCCACGTTTTCTCCTACTGTAAATCAGCGTTTTTTTCTCTCTCTGTTATCATACAATATGAAAGCTGGCCGGGCAATATTTCTACAGGGTACATGTCTCTTAATTTTTCCAGTATTCGTTCGGCCTCAGCATCTTCAAAAGGCGCCTTAACGTAAATTTTCCCGTCCGACATCAGTTTTCTTGGAATGTCTTCAGCGAAGATCAGTCTTATGATTCCTTCCAGTTCCGAGCTGAAGTTTTGCGGCAAATATAATACTATTCTCAGACCTTTGTCGGAGTATGCGGGCCTGTTCAGACTCAGCAAATGTATTGCTGAAAAACTCATCCCAAGAAAAGCGAAAATTGACAGAACAATAAGAACGATTATGTCCACGAAATTGCCCCCTTGCCGAAGGATGAAAACGAGTTGCCTTTTATGAATCATACTATGCCGGGCAGCCGTGGTGTGTGAAACCGGACGAGGCTCCTTGCACCCGCCTAATTTTTAACATTAATAAAAGCGGGGTAATCACAGCCCCGCTTCTTTCCTTAAAATTTCTGCTTTATCAGTTCTTTCCCATGTAAAATCCGGATCGTTTCTTCCAAAATGGCCGTATGCCGCAGTCTTCTTAAATATCGGCCTTCTTAGATCCAGCATTTTTATCATACCCGCCGGCCTTAAGTCAAAGTTCCGGGCTATCAGTCCGGCAATCTTTTCATCCGGAATCTTCCCGGTTCCAAACGTATCAACGAATATCGAAACCGGGGAGGCAACGCCTATGGCATAGGCCAGCTGTACCTCCACTCTCCTTGCTATACCGGCGGCCACTATGTTCTTGGCCACATATCTTGCGGCATATGCAGCCGTACGGTCAACCTTTGTGGGGTCCTTGCCGGAAAAGGCGCCGCCGCCGTGTCTGCCCATACCTCCGTAGGTATCCACTATTATCTTTCTGCCTGTCAGGCCTGAATCACCCTGCGGCCCGCCTATAACAAACCTTCCGGTGGGATTAATAAAGAACTTGGCGTCATTGTCCAGGAATCCGGCAGGTATTACAGGCTTTATTACATGTTCTATAATATCCCTTTCAATTTGGTCATGTTCCACATCTTCGCCATGCTGGGACGATATCACGATCGTGTCGATGCGTACAGGCTTGTCCCCGTCATACTCAACTGTAACCTGGCTTTTCCCGTCAGGTCTCAAATAAGGAATAATTCCTTTTTTTCTCACCTCAGTCAGCCTTTGAGTGAGCTTGTGGGCAATATATATGGGCATCGGCATCAGTTCGGGGGTTTCATCGCAGGCATATCCGAACATCATCCCCTGGTCCCCCGCTCCAATTTCCTTTACATCCGAATTTATTATCTTCTTTTTGCTCTCGTAAGCTTCGTTAACACCAAGGGCTATATCGCCTGACTGTTCATCAATGGACGTGATAACTGCGCAGGTTTTACAATCAAAGCCATATTCCGCTCTGTCATAACCGATATCCTTAATTGTTTCCCGAACTATTTTCGGAATGTCCACATAACAGTTTGTCGTAATTTCCCCCATAACCAGGACCATGCCTGTAGTCACGGCAGTTTCACATGCAACGCGGCCATATGGATCTTTTTCAAGAATAGCGTCCAAAACCGCATCGGATATTTTATCGCATATTTTATCAGGATGCCCTTCGGTAACCGATTCTGATGTGAATAGTTTTTTAACCGCCATCATTATCTCTCCTTTTGCGTTAATAAATGCTTTATTATAGCCCGTTAATAGTTTACCTGTTTTTTATTTAAAGAAGCATATACCCTAAAAAAGAAATAAAAAAACTCTTCAAATGAAGAGAATAAAAATCAATGCTCCTCATCTGTCAGGAAAAATCCTGCGGGAATTGGCACCATGGCTTTTTAGCCGGTTGCCGGGTTTCATCGGGCCCTGTCCCTCTACCTCTCTTGATAAGGTCTTTATTAACTTAGGAAAAGAATAACATACAAATATTTAAACGTCAAGGACGTTGACAAATTGTCAATTTTGTAAATATAATTGAATAAAGTAAAATAACAGCAAGGGAGTTTTTTAAATGAGTAAGATGAAAGAAACTACGTTAGACAGCTTCCAATATGCTGTAGAAGAACTTTTGGTCCGAAACAGAAGTATTCTGGATCAAATGTCAAAACTGGAAGATTCCAATGCACGAATCAACAGGACCATTGCCAAAGCAGTAACCCATTGTGGATGTATAAAGATAAACGCTTCAAAACAGGATTATCCGGAAGATATAGAATACTCAAAAATAAAGGATTATATGAGTTCCCATTTGGAAGGAAAACTATGTCCCAGCTGCCAGGACTTGCTTGAAAAAGACATAGGAAGGCACCTTTTTTACCTGACAACACTATGTAACAATCTGGATCTCAATTTATACGATATAATCCTGAAAGAATCCGAAAGGCTTCGGCTTTTTGGAAAATATAATCTAAGATAACGCCTCAGACAGGGCTTCTTCCACTGTTGAAACCATAATTATATCTATCCCTTTTGTAAAATCAGCAACAGTTTTCATATTCATCACGGGTACAATACATCTTTTGAATCCAAGCCTGAGGCTTTCAGTGATCCGTTTGTCCATTTGGTTCACAGCCCTTACTTCGCCGGTCAAACCTACCTCTCCGAAAAATACCGTGGAGGGATTTATTTTCTTATTCCTGAAACTTGAAGCGATTGCTGCCACAACTCCCAGATCAGCGGCAGGTTCATCCAGTTTAAAGCCGCCGGCTACATTTATGTATGCGTCGAATGAGCTTAGCTGCATCCCCACTTTCTTTTCCAGTACCGCCATGAGCATTGCCAAACGGTTATAATCCATACCGGTGGCCTGTCTCCTGGGCATTCCGAAACTGGTGGGGCATACTAATGCCTGGATTTCTGCCAGCATTGGCCGGGAACCCTCAATAAGTCCCACAACAACCGATCCCGGCTCATCGGCACTTCGCCCCTCCAACATAACTGAGGACGGATTGGCTACATCCAACAGGCCCTTTGAGGTCATCTCAAAAATCCCTATCTCATTGGTGGAACCGAAACGGTTTTTTACCGCTCTTAATATTCTGAAATCCAGATGACGCTCGCCTTCGAAATATAAAACCGTGTCAACCATGTGTTCCAGGACTCTCGGTCCTGCAATGGCTCCTTCTTTTGTTACATGGCCAACTACGAAAACAGTAATGCCGTTTTTCTTTGAGATGCGCAAAATCCTTGCCGTCACATCCCTGACCTGGCTTACGCTGCCGGGAGCCGAGGATAAATTCTCGCTGTAGATGGTCTGGATCGAATCTATAACAACAAAATCGGGCTTTTCTTTAAGTATTATGGCCTCTATTTTCTCGTAAGATGTTTCAGATACCATGTAAATAGATTCTCTTACCGCATTCAGCCTGTCAGCCCTCAGTTTGATCTGGCCTATAGACTCTTCCCCTGATATATAAAGAACACGATTGGATCGCGCTATTTGAGCGCACGTCTGCAAAATCAAGGTGGATTTGCCTATACCCGGCTCCCCTCCGATAAGAATCAGGGAGGCAGGCACGATACCTCCTCCTAAAACTCTGTCCAGTTCATTACTTCCGGTTTTTATCCTGGTCACTGCCAGGACTTCAACGTCAGAGAGCGGGGTAATTTGAGGCAACGCCAAATCAAGGGTTCCGGTCTGCCTGGGGGCATCCTCATAAACCTCTTCAACCAGTGTATTCCATTTTAAGCAGGAAGGGCATTTGCCCATCCACCCACTGCTCTCATAACCGCATTCACTGCACACATACTTGCTGCGAAACTTTGCCATTTTATGCTCCTCTTTTGTAACAGGCCGCAAGTATTATATTCTTTTCCATTTTACTCCCTGAGGCGTATCCTGGAGATCAATACCCATTTCTTTCAGCCTATCCCGTATTTCATCAGCCCGTTTCCAGTTTTTCTCCTTACGCGCCTGTTGTCTTTCCTCAATAAGCTGCTCGATTTCACTGTCCAATTCCGGTTCTGCATCCTTCTTCCCGGCATCCTCTATCCCGAGTCCAAAAACGCTGTCCATCTTCAGAAGCAGCTCATATATGTCTTTTGATTTTTCGGGGTATCTTACCATGTTCCAGGCAACGCCCAAAGCCTTTGGAATGTTTAGGTCGTCGTTTATGGCCTCCTCGAACTCGGTCAAAAAGGAAGTCAAAACATCCTTTGGAATCACTGCCGTGCCTTCCTTATGCTGCAGGGCTCCTTCAATAAACCGGTCGTATGACACCTGTGAAGCCTGCATTACATCCCAGGTGAAATTAAGCTTGTTCCTGTAATGGGCATTTAAGCACATGTACCTGAAAGCCAGGGGATTGTATCCCTTTTCCTTTAAATCCGAAATAGTGTAGGTATTGCCGAGGCTTTTTGACATCTTGCCGTTGTTGACCATCATAAATTCACCATGGAGCCAGTATCTGACGGCAGGTTTTCCCAACAGGGCCTCAGACTGGGCTATTTCATTTTCATGATGGACGGGTATATGATCCACCCCTCCGGTATGGATATCAAACGTATCCCCAAGGTACTTCCTGCTCATAGCTGAACATTCTATATGCCAACCCGGATATCCCATGCCCCAGGGGCTTTCCCACTGCATTATATGTTCCTTTGGAGCTTTTTTCCAAAGCGCGAAATCTGCAGGATGGCGTTTTTCATCGTTTACCTCCACCCTGGCGCCGGCCATCTGCTCCTCAAGATTCAGCCTCGACAACTTTCCGTAATCCTTAAACTTTGATATGTCAAAGTAAATACCATCGCTGGTTTCATAGGCATACCCCTTTTCCAACAGCCCCTCTACAAACTCTATCATTTCCTTGATATGTTCTGTAGCCTTAGGTATTACTTCGGGCTTCTCTATGTTAAGGGCGGCTATGTCCCTCATGAAAGCAGCCGTGTAATACTCCGCGATCTCCCAGGGAGTCTTTTTTTGTTCCCTGGCTCCTTTCACCATTTTGTCCTCGCCCTCATCCTCATCGGAAACAAGATGCCCCACATCGGTAATGTTCATCGCGTTATAAAGCTCATACCCGTTATACTTAAGCGTTCTTCTGAGGATATCCATAAACACATAAGTCCTCAAATTGCCGATATGCGCGTAATTATACACAGTAGGGCCGCAGGAATACATCCTTACCCTGTTGTCCTCAAGCGGAACAAATTCTTCCTTCTGTCTTGTCAGCGTATTGTAAAGTCTCATATATTTCTCTCCTTATTCTTGTGTTTCTCCTTCATTATCCTTATTGTCCCCATTTTTTATACCGGAGCCGAGACTGCTCTTAATGGCCTTAAGAGCTTCCTCATATGCTGAAAGATCAGCTCTCAGCTTTTCAATTTCCAGCCTCATTTTGCAAAATTCCTGGGATACGGGGTCAGGAATATGGATCTGATCCAGTTCAAAGCTCTGACGTATTCTTTCTCCGGAACGTTTTACCGCTCTTCCCGGTACGCCCACGACCGTAGTATCTGCCTCAACTTCTCTCAATACAACAGCATTGGCTCCAATTTTCGCATTATCTCCTATCTTCATGGGACCCAAAATCTTTGCTCCTGCACTGATAAGCACGTTATTGCCAACGGTAGGATGACGCTTTCCTTTATCCTTACCCGTTCCACCAAGGGTTACACCGTGATAGATCGTGCAGTAATCACCGATTTCAGCAGTCTCACCGATAACGACACCCATGCCGTGGTCTATAAAAAGGCATTTACCGATTTTTGCCCCCGGATGTATTTCAATGCCGGTTTTATGCCGTGCATACTGGGAAATCCCGCGTGCAATAAAATACATTCCCTTCTTATGGAACCAATGCGCTAACCTGTGCATACGCACAGCCTTATAGCCAGGGTATTGGAAAATCACCTGCCAGACGCTCCTGGCCGCAGGATCTCTTTCCACTATTGACTTAGCTTCCTCATACCATCTAAACATATAATCCACCCTATAAAAAAGGAAGTCCTGTTTAAATAATAATAATACATCTTAAAGTCTGACACAAGCAGAAGCCATATTTTTCGGCATTGCTCAGCCCTTGCTTATATTATATTATAATAAATGTTATATAATAAATAAGCCGGAATAAGCTTTATTGCTTGCTTTTCAATGAACGGTCCTTTCAGGACCCAAAAATGAAGCAATAATGCATCCCGGTTTATACATCCGGTTTTCCGTCGCCGGAGAAAAAATTTATATAAAAAATATAATTTAATTTTGTAACCTTATATTTTATTAACTCGTCAAAATAAATAAAAAGCAAATAAAAACAAAATTGTATAGGAGGATAATAGTACCTATGATAAAAAGAACCTTTATCAAAAAACTTAAATCAGCTCTGTTATTAGTTTTAGCCGTCATGTTAACTTTCTCAATGCTTCCTGCTGATAAAGCGTCAGCAGCACAGGGTCTTTCACTTTACACTACATATCCCAGTATAGCGACGAGACCCGGAGAAAATGTTGAAACCGGCATTTCAATTACCAATACTACCGGTACCAACATGCTGGTGAATCTCAGATTTGCCTCGCTGCCCGAAGGCTGGTCTGCCTATATTGAGGGCGGCGGAAAAATCATTGATAAGATTTATGTAGGTAATAATACCCAAACATTCAGTCTTACCGTCAAGATCCCTAATAATGTCCAACAAGGAAGATACACCGTAACTTTGGAAGCTTTATCCGGCAATTTAAGTGACAGATTGAATCTTGAGTATTTCGTAAAAGATGATATTGACAACAAAAGCCAGCTTCAGGCCACCTATACGGAATTAAAAGGCTCCAGCGACACAACTTTTGACTTTGAAGTGAAACTTTCAAATAATAAAAATGAAGCTCAAACATTTAGTCTTGGATCCGATGTTCAAAGAGGCTGGCAAGTAAAATTCTCTGCCCAGTATGACACCAAGCAGATAGCCAGTATCTCAATCGAGCCAAATTCAACTTCAACACTGAAGGTATCAGTCGTGCCCCCGGCAAACGTACAGGCAGGAGAATACATCATTCCCATTGCCGCAACTTCTGCTGCCGATACTCTTGCTACTGAGCTTAAAGTAATCATCACAGGCAGTTATGCGATGGAAGTGACCACTCCCACCGGCAGGCTCAATGCTGAGACAACGGCAGGCAGGAAAACACCAATAGATATCCAGATCCAGAATACCGGAAGCACTGAACTCAGAGGAGTTAAGTTGACATCCTGGAAACCGAATGGTTGGGATGTAGAATTTGAAAAGGATACAGTCGACAGTATTGCTCCGGGTGAATCAGCAACCGTTAAGGCTTATATAACATCAGATGAAAAAGCGATTGCAGGTGACTACGTTGTAAGTATTTATGCAGAAACACCGGAAGTAAAGGATTCTGCTGAATTCAGAGTCATGGTAAAGACCTCCACGATTTGGGGACTGGTAGGAGTAGGGGTGATTGCACTTCTTGTTGCAGGTTTGTACTGGATATTCAAAACTTACGGGAGACGATGAAAAATGGAAGATAAAAAAGTAGTAATCAAGACCCAGGGCCTTACAAAAAAATATAAGGATTTAACCGCCGTAAAACGTCTTGATTTGGAAATCTACGAAGGCGAAATTTTTGGTCTCCTGGGGCCCAACGGAGCAGGTAAAACCACCACTATACTCATGCTTCTGGGGTTGACCGAACCAACTGAAGGGTTTGCAGAAATCAACGGCCTTAATACAACTAAAGACACCCTTAAGATTAAAAGAACCGTTGGCTATCTTCCGGATCACGTAGGTTTTTATGAAGATATGACCGGCAGGGAAAACCTTAGGTTTACCGGAAGGTTGAACGGTATTGATGAAAAAGATATTGAAGCCAGGATCAATAACCTGCTCGAAAGAGTCAATCTTTCGAAAGTCGGAGACAAGAAAGTCGGTACATATTCAAGAGGAATGAAGCAAAGACTTGGTATTGCCGACACACTTATGAAAGATCCGAAAATAATTATTCTTGATGAACCTACCCTCGGTCTTGATCCTCAGGGAATTAATGATATACTGAACCTTATTGTTGAACTTGCCCGCAAGGATAAAAGAACAGTACTGATATCATCTCACCTGTTGCACCAGGTCCAGAAAATTTGTGACAGGGTCGGAATTTTTGTAAGCGGTGAATTATTAGCCTGCGGTCCCATCGATACCCTGGGGGAAAAGGTGTTCAAAGATAGGGAACTGACTCTTGAACTGAGCATCTCTCCTGTCGACGATAAGCTGACGGAGTTGATAAAATCCATAAATGAGGGCGTAAAAATACGTACCGAGGAAAATAAAATATTTGTGGAATCAAAAAAAGACATCAGGAAGGAACTTGTAAAAGCGTTAAGCGACAATGATTACGAACTCTTGTATTTAAAGCAGAGCGGCAGGGATTTGGACGAGATTTACAGACAGTACTTTCTTGCGAAGGAAGGGGCGAAAAAATGAAGTCAAATTGTTTGAGAGTATTATATAATAAGGAACTTGCGGATCATCTAAGGAGCAAGAGATTCATTATTATTCTGGCTCTTATTGCAATAACCGGGATTACTGCCATCTATGCCGCTGCATATGGCATAAGATCGGCTGTTGAAGAGGAAAATAATTCTTTTGTATTCTTACGGCTGTTTACTGCGTCCGGGAATTCAATCCCTTCCTTTATTTCGTTTATCTCTTTCTTAGGGCCGTTAGTTGGGCTGGCTCTCGGATTTGATTCAATAAACGGCGAAATAAACAGAGGCTCCTTAAGCAGACTGCTGGCCCAGCCAATCCCGAGGGATACCGTCATAAACGGAAAATTCCTTGCAGGAGTATCTATTATAACTTTAATGGTATTTGCCATGGGTCTGGCTGTCGGAGGACTTGGAATAATTATGATAGGCGTTCCGCCGACTGCCGATGAAATACTTCGAATACTTGTATTCCTGGTTTTAACGGTATTATATATATCCCTATGGCTTGCAATATCACAGCTCTTTTCATTGCTTCTGCGGCAGACTGCGACTTCTGCCCTTGCATGCATTGCAGTTTGGCTGTTCCTCTCCGTTTTCGTAGGACTTCTGTCGGGCGCAATAGCCGAGGTCCTTTTCCCGGCAGCTAAAGCAACA